>Ga0182738_1001521_pt1 | contig 28854 bp, 30 predicted proteins | sample eDN5th30CBELigMG_FD_128876 | JGI IMG/M metagenome (GOLD analysis project Ga0182738, IMG submission 128876) | Enriched Miracle-Growth compost microbial communities from Emeryville, California, USA - eDNA 5th pass 30_C BE-Lig MG (version 2)... ...
AGAGCGTGCGCCGGGTCATCCTCATTGGACCGCGCGCATCCTGCGCGCTCATACGCGCCGATGAAGGCGCCCGATCATGAGCGCGCAGGATGCGCGCGGTCCACTGATCATGATCGGGCAAGGCTATGCCTCGGTCCAGCCGGGCGGGTCCAGCCTGTGTTCGGCGTTGCCGTTCGGCGACTCAAGCAGGCTGGCGAGGCTGCGCCTCGGACCGACAAGACCTGTTTTCGTCGCCCGACGAGAGCGTGCGCCGGGTCATCCTCATTGGACCGCGCGCATCCTGCGCGCTCATACGCGCCGATGAAGGCGCCCGATCATGAGCGCGCAGGATGCGCGCGGTCCACTGATCATGATCGGGCACGGCTACGCCTCGGTCCAGCCGGGCGGATCCAGCCTGTGTTCGGCGTTGGAAATCTGACGCGTCTGCATGCCGTTCGGCGACACAGGCAGGCTGGCGTCAACAACACAGGTCTTCTTTGGAGCGGGCGTGAGGTCCTTCGCTGCGCTCGGGACGACAGGTAATCATGCCCAAGCGCACAGACATCAAATCCATCCTCGTGATCGGCGCCGGGCCGATCGTCATCGGCCAGGCCTGCGAGTTCGATTATTCGGGCGTGCAGGCGTGCAAGGCGCTGAAGGACGAGGGCTACCGGGTCATCCTGATCAATTCCAACCCGGCCACGATCATGACCGATCCGGGGCTGGTCGATGCGACCTATGTCGAGCCGATTACGCCCGACATGGTCGTCAAGATCATCGAGAAGGAGAAGCCGGACGCCATCCTGCCGACGATGGGCGGGCAGACCGCGCTCAACACGGCGATGGCGCTGCATCGTGACGGCCGGCTGGCCCGGCTCGGCGTCGAGCTGATCGGCGCCAATGCCGAGGCGATCGACAAGGCCGAGGACCGCCTGCTGTTCCGCGACGCCATGACCAAGATTGGGCTCGAGTCGCCCCGCAGCGAGGTCGTGCACAATCGCGAGGAGGCGGCGGCGGCGCTCGACAAGGTCGGCCTGCCGGCGATCATCCGCCCGTCCTTCACGCTGGGCGGCACCGGCGGCGGCATCGCGTACAATCGCGACGAGTTCTTCGAGATCGTGCAGGGCGGGCTCGAGGCCTCGCCGACGACGGAAGTGCTGGTCGAGGAGTCCGTGCTCGGCTGGAAAGAGTACGAGATGGAGGTCGTACGCGACCGCAACGACAACTGCATCATCATCTGCTCGATCGAGAACGTCGATCCGATGGGCATCCACACCGGCGATTCCGTGACGGTCGCGCCGGCGCTGACGCTCACCGACAAGGAATACCAGATCATGCGCAACGCCTCGATCGCGTGCCTGCGCGAGATCGGGGTCGACACCGGCGGCTCGAACGTGCAGTTCGCCGTCGATCCGGCGACCGGCCGCATGGTCGTGATCGAGATGAACCCGCGGGTCTCGCGGTCTTCGGCCCTGGCCTCGAAGGCGACCGGCTTCCCGATCGCCAAGGTCGCCGCGCGGCTGGCCGTCGGCTACACGCTCGACGAGCTGCTGAACGACATCACCGGGAACACGCCGGCCGCCTTCGAACCGACGATCGACTACGTCGTCACCAAGATGCCGCGCTTCGCCTTCGAGAAGTTCCCCGGCGCCGAGGCGCTGCTCACGACCTCGATGAAGAGCGTCGGCGAGGCGATGTCGATCGGCAGGACCTTCCAGGAATCGCTGCAGAAGGCGCTGCGCTCGATGGAGACCGGCCTGACCGGCCTCAACGAGATCGAGATCAAGGGCGCGCCCGACAAGTCCGCGATCGTCGGCGCGCTGTCGCGGCCGACGCCCGATCGTATCCTGGTGATCGCCCAGGCCTTCCGTCACGGCCTGTCGGTCGAGGAGATCGCGCACGCTTCCAAGTACGAGCCGTGGTTCCTGCGCCAGATCGAGCAACTGGTCGAATGCGAGGCGCAGATCCGCAGGGACGGCCTGCCGAAGGAGGCCAAGGTGCTGCTCGAGCTGAAGAAGAAGGGCTTCTCCGACGACCGGCTGGGCGAGCTCGCCAACCTGTCGTCGGCCGAGGTCGCCAAGCGTCGCCGGGCGGCGGGCGTGCGGCCGGTCTACAAGCGCATCGACACCTGCGCCGCCGAGTTCGAATCGCACACGCCGTATCTCTATTCCTGCTACGAGGGCGACGGTCACCGCCCGGCGCAGTGCGAGGCGGAGCCGACCGACCGGAAGAAGATCATCATCCTGGGCGGCGGACCGAACCGCATCGGCCAGGCATCGAGTTCGACTATTGCTGCGTCCATGCCGTCTACGCCCTGCGCGAGGCCGGCTACGAGACCATCATGGTCAACTGCAATCCCGAGACCGTGTCGACCGACTACGACACCGCCGACCGGCTGTACTTCGAGCCGCTGACCGCCGAGGACGTGATCGAGCTGGTCGAGGTCGAGCGCCGCTCCGGCGAGCTGCTGGGGCTGATCGTGCAGTTCGGCGGCCAGACGCCGCTCAAGCTGGCCAAGCCGCTCGAGGCGGCGGGCATCCCGATCCTCGGCACCTCGCCCGACGCGATCGACCTCGCCGAGGATCGCGAGCGCTTCCAGAAGCTGATCCGCAAGCTGGCGCTGCGCCAGCCGGAGAACGGCACGGCGACGTCCGAGGTGGAGGCGATCAAGATCGCGGAGAAGATCGGCTATCCCGTCGTCATCCGGCCGTCCTACGTGCTGGGCGGCCGCGCGATGCAGATCGTCTACGACCTCGATGCGCTGCAGCGTTACATGCGCGATGCGGTGAAGGTTTCGGGCGCCAATCCGGTGCTGATCGATTCCTACCTGCGCGACGCGATCGAGGTCGATGTCGACGCGCTGGCCGACAAGGACCAGAACGTCTTCGTCGCCGGCATCATGGAGCATATCGAGGAAGCCGGAATCCATTCCGGCGATTCGGCGTGCTCGCTGCCGCCGTATTCCTTGCCGCACAAGATCATCGCCGAGATCGGGCGCCAGACCGAGGCGATGGCCAAGGCACTGCAGGTCGTCGGCCTGATGAACGTGCAGTACGCCGTGAAGGACGGCGAGGTCTACGTGCTCGAGGTCAATCCGCGCGCCAGCCGCACGGTGCCGTTCGTCGCCAAGGCGACGGGCCAGCCGATCGCCAAGTTCGCCGCCCGCCTGATGGCCGGCGAGTCGTTGAAGAGCCTCGCCATCAGGAAGAACCGGGGCAAGCACATCGCTGTCAAGGAAGCGGTGTTCCCATTCGCGCGCTTCCCCGGTGTCGACGTGATCCTGGGGCCCGAGATGCGCTCGACCGGCGAGGTGATGGGGTTGGACCTGGACTTCGGCCGAGCCTTCGCCAAGAGCCAGCTCGGGGCCGGCAGCAAGGTGCCGGTCGACGGCCAGGTCTTCGTCTCGGTCAAGGACCAGGACAAGGCGGCGCTCGTCAAGCCGGTCAGGCGGCTGGTCGAGCTCGGCTTCAAGGTCGTGGCGACCACCGGCACGGCAGACTTCCTGGCCAGGCACGGCATCGCCTCGCAGCGGGTGAACAAGGTGCTGGAAGGCCGTCCGCACATCGTCGACCTGATGAAGGACGGCAAGATCCAGCTCGTCTTCAACACCGTGGACGGGGCATCGGCCCTGACCGACAGCTTCACCCTCCGGCGGACGGCGCTGATGAACAAGATCGCCTATTACACCACCGTCGCCGGGGCGAAGGCGTCGGTCGAGGGGATTGCCGCCGTGAGCGCCGGGGCACTCGACGTGGCGCCCCTCCAGTCCTACTTCAAGAGCACCTTCTAGCCGGGCTCGTCATCGCAGAGAATTGCACGCCTCCCGGCAACCCTGGTGCGTGGTTGGGCGTTGACGCCGCTCGATTGATTGGGGACGATTGCCGCCATGGAAAAGGTGCCGATGACGGCCGAGGGGCTGAAGAGCCTCGAGGACGAGTTGAAGAATTTGAAGAGCGTGGAACGGCCGGCGATCATCAAGGCGATCGCCGCCGCCCGCGAGCACGGCGATCTCTCGGAAAACGCCGAATACACCTCCGCGCGCGAGAAGCAGGGTTTCATCGAAGGCCGCGTCATGGAGGTCGAGAACATCATCTCGCGCGCCGAGGTGATCGACTATTCCAAGCTTACGGGCAAGGTCGTCAAGTTCGGTGCGACGGTTCAGCTGGCCGACGAGGACACCGACGAGAAGGTGAAATACCAGATCGTCGGCCCCTACGAGGCCGATCTGACCAAGCGGCGTATTTCGGTCACCTCGCCGATCGGCCGCGCGCTGATCGGCAAGACCGTCGGTGACACCGTCGAGGTCCAGACCCCGCGCGGCGCCCGTTCCTATGAAGTGGTGGCCGTCGAGTTCAAATAAAGCCCATACCGCCTTCCCTCTTTCTCTCTTCTCTTCCTGCTCCCGACGGGGGAGGGGCCGATCCCCCGTGCGGCGATGGCAAGCGGGGGAGTGCGGCAATGTCACCTGCCGCTGGGCGAGGACATCGACGCCTGCTCGCATGAACCCGCGCGATCCTGCCTAGAAGGACAGGGCAGGCGGGCGGCTGAGGCGCCAATCAGCTCGTCGCCATTCCCGTCACGGCAGTCGCCGCGGCGCGGCGCTTTCCGACGGCCGTCATCACCGCGTACTGGATCAGGAACAGCCCGACCTTGCTCGCGATGCCCCAGGCCGACATCACCGCGGCCCAGCTCTTGGCGTCGAGCGTCAGGGCGAGCGCGATGTTGAGCGCGGCCGAAGCGAACATCAGCCCCGCCCAGGCGTAGCCGAAGGCGGTGCCGACGTCGGCCACCGGCGCGGCGCGTTCGGGCAGGTAGCGGTTCATCCAGCCGCGCTTCAGCATCACCACGCCGACGATGCAGTAGATGGCACTGGGCTTGAGCATCACGAAGGTCGGATCGCGCGTGAAGAATGTCGCGGTGCCGGAAGCGAGGATCAGCACCACGCTCAGGAGTTGCAGGCTGCCGATCGGCTGGCGGCGATGGAGCGCCCAGCCGATCTGCGCCACGCCCAGCGCCATGCCGAGGCCAACGGCGACATAGAGGTTGTCGGTGGCGAGGTAGACGACGAGGAACAGGACTGTCGAGGCGAGATCGGAGGCCAGCACGCGGCCAGCCTGCAGGAGATTCTTCATGCGATCCTCCATCGAATGCCTGCTGAAGGTAACGCCGTGAGCTATCTCTACACACCGTTTCCCGCAAGACCTTTTTCGACAGGCCGACGCGGATTCAGATCATGCTCCTCCCTGCGCGTAGCGCGGGGAGGTGTCAGCGTCTTACGCGGACGGAGGGGTACCTCCGCAGCTTCGCCATGAAGGAAAGGCAGAGGCTCTATCCAACCACCTTGATGTAGGTGTCCTTCACGACGATCAGGCCGCCGCGGAAAGTGTAGAGATCGCAGCCCAGCCACGACTGCTTCTCGCCGGTCTTCAGCGTCGCGGTACGGTGCCATTCGGTGACCGCCCGGTTGCCGCAGATGAATTCGCTGGTGTGCTTCCAGGCGACGTCGCCGGTCGAGGCGAACAACGGGGTGAAGTAGGAGCGGATCGCCGCCTTGCCCTTGTAGCTCTGGCCCCAGAAGTCGGGTCCTTTGGCGTTGCGGAACTCGCCGTCCTCCGCGAAGGAGTTCACGATCCCTTCCACATCGCGCCGTGCGAAGGCGTCGGCGATCTCGTGCAGCCGCTCGAGCGTCACGTCGATATTGGCCAGGCCATCCATCGAATTGCTCCCCTTTCGTCTACTCCGTGGAGATCGGCACACCCGGCAGCTGCTTGGCGGTGCGGAACACCATCATCGATTTCACATGGCTGACGTTCGGCGCCGAGGTGAGCCGGGTGGTCAGGAACTTCTGGTACTCGTCCCAGGTCTCGGCCACGATCTTGAGCAGGAAATCGGCCTCGCCCGCCAGCATGTGGCATTCGCGGATCTCGCTCCAGCCGGAAACCAGCTCCTCGAACGATTTGAGGTCGGCCTCGGCCTGGCTGCTCAACCCGACCAGGGCGAATACCGAGACGCTGTAGCCCAGCTGTTCGGGGCTGAGATCGGCATGGTAGCCCCGGATGATGCCGGCGCGCTCCAGGGCGCGCACCCGGCGCAGGCAGGGCGGCGCGGAGATCCCGGCCCGTTCGGCCAGCTCCACGTTGGTCATCCGGCCGTTGGCCTGCAGGTCGCTGAGAATACGCCGGTCAATCCGATCGAGCTTTGCCCGAGCCATCAGGGTTCCCTCCATTGGCGGGCGTCTATGCCAGAATCATGCCGCGCACGCAATAAAGTTGCGACAAATCTCGAAATTGCCGAGGACAATTACTCCCGCCGCCGTAAAGCTCCGTGCATCCGGGCCGAGGTTTGCATATATGTCAGCGTCATGCGGAAGACGGGATGCGAGAAGGTATGACGGCGACTCATCACGGCAAGATTTTGATCCTCGGATCGGGCCCGGCCGGCTATACGGCGGCCATCTATGCGGCGCGCGCGAGTCTCAAGCCCATGCTGGTGCAAGGCATCCAGCCCGGCGGGCAACTCACCATCACAACGGATGTCGAGAACTATCCGGGCTTCGCCGACGTGATCCAGGGTCCCTGGCTGATGGAACAGATGCAGGCGCAGGCCGAGCATGTCGGTACCCGGCTGTTCTTCGACACCATCGTGGAGGTCGACCTCAGCCGTCGACCCTTCGTCTGCATCGGCGATTCCGGTGATCGTTATGAATCGGACGCATTGATCATTTCGACAGGCGCTACGGCCAAATGGCTCGGCATTCCGACCGAGGAGACCTTCCGGGGCGGCGGGGTATCGGCGTGCGCAACCTGCGACGGCTTCTTCTTCCGCAACCGCGAAGTGGTGGTCGTCGGCGGCGGCAATACCGCCGTCGAGGAAGCGCTCTATCTCACGCACCATGCGTCGAAGGTGACGCTGATCCATCGCCGCGACAGCTTCCGCGCCGAGAAGATCCTGCAGGACCGGCTGTTCGGCAATCCCAAGATCACGGTCCTCTGGGATACCGTGCTCGAGGAGATCATGGGCGAGCAGGCGCCCGCGCCGCTGGTCAAGGCGGTGCGGCTGCGCAACGTCAAGACCGGCGCGGAAAGCATCCTGCCGACCGACGGCGTGTTCATCGCCATCGGCCATTCGCCGAATACCGAGCTGTTCAAGGGCAAGCTCGCCATGGACAGCGAGGGCTACCTGCTGACCCGGCCCGATTCGACGGCGACCGATATCGAAGGCGTCTACGCGGCAGGCGACGTGCAGGACAAGATTTTCCGCCAAGCGGTGACGGCAGCCGGCACCGGCTGCATGGCGGCGCTGGAAGCCGAGAAGTGGCTGGCAGGACAGGAATCGAGGATGGCGCACGCAGCGGAGTAACGGCTGCGGCGCGGGAGGCAACGTTGATGGACTGGGACAAGCTGCGCATCTTCCAGGCAGTGGCGGATGCGGGCAGTTTCACGCACGCTGGCGAGGGTCTGAAGCTCAGCCAGTCGGCGATCTCGCGCCAGATCGGGGCGCTTGAGGAGCAGCTCGGCGTCATGCTGTTCCATCGCCATGCCCGCGGGCTGATCCTGACCGAGCAGGGCGAACTGCTCTATCGCACCGCGCGCGACATGGCGGCCAAGGTCAACACCGCCGAGGCGCTGCTGCGCGCCAACCAGGACAAGCCTGCCGGTCGGCTCAAGGTCACGACCACGGTCGGCTTCGGTTCGACCTGGCTGACCGCGCAGATGACCGAGTTCATCATGATGTATCCCGACATCGACGTGAGCCTGGTGCTGTCGGACAACGAGCTCGATCTCGGCATGCGCGAGGCCGATGTCGCCATCCGCATGGTCATGCCGCGGCAGCCTGGCCTGGTGCAGCGCCATCTGCTGACGGTGCGCAGCCACGTCTATGCGGCGCGCACCTATGTCGAGAAGTACGGCAAGCCGCAAACCGTCGAGGAACTCGACCAGCATCGCATGATCATCTTCGGCGAGGATGCGCGGGCCCCTGTCCAGGACGTGAACTGGCTGCTGCGCGAGGGCAATCTCGACCAGAACGCCCGGCTGGTGGTGCTGCGGGTCAACAATGTCTACGGCATCTTCCGCGCCGTGGAGTCGGGACTGGGGATCGCATCGCTGCCCGATTATCTCGCACGCGAGTCGACCAAGCTCGAGATGTTGTTGCCGGACCTCAACGTCCGCACGACCGATGTCTATTTCACCTACCCCGAGGAACTGCGCCATTCGAAGCGAATCGCGGTGTTCCGCGACTTTCTCCTGCGCAAGGTGGCCGAAACGCGCTTCTAGCAGCCCCCGAAAAATGTATTGCATGCAAAATGGAAGGCATGCGCACTTCGCATGTCAGTGTCCAAAACAATGGCGCTCACAATTTCCGTTCGAAGAGCTAGGTTGTCTGCAGGTCTTCGAAACGAAAGGTTTTCCGATCGCGTTCGAAACTCGGGATCCTCATGATCCTACGTCTCCCAGACGTGAAGCCTCCCTGTTTGACTCGCCCGGAAAGCCTAGGTTTTCCGGGCGATTTTTTTGGGGTCTAGCCAGGGCTGCGATGTCCGTGGACGCGCCTTGGACGCGTTTTGTGCTAACTGACTGATCCTGCTGACACGGACGCTTGACCTTGTTGCCGCTGGCGTAGGTGACGGTGTGCCCTGCAACAACCCTACGCGCTCTACATTGCTGCGGTAGCGGCACCAGGGCTGCAGGGGTGAACTGATCAACAGCCCCCGGAGTCGGCGCGCTCCCGAAGGCGCGAAGATCAGCAGCCAGACGCCGGGCTCGTCAGAAGCGACCATGCCGTCCAATGCCGCCAGCGCTTCCGCTCCAGTGTAGCCACGGGCCTTATGAAGTATTTCCAGACGATTTCCACGACAAGGTAGTCCGACGGATTGCCTCAAGCGCCCGTGTTGCGATCGAGCGTCGTCACAACGTCGTCACAAGCCCCCGCACTTTTTCGCCGCTTGCACACGTTGTGAAGGCAATAACCGAGGCCCACATCTAACGAGCCCCGGGGCTCTCAATAACCGAGGCCCACATCTAACGAGCCCCGGGGCTCTTATGACGCCTCTGCTGCAGTCGTGTTCCGCCTGAGCACGACGCCCTCATCCCTGACGAAATCAACCTTGCGAGGTCATCGAGATGGCGACACTAAACGGAACGAACGGCGCCAACCTTCTGGTCGGTGACGATGACGACGATATCATCAACGGGCGGGGCGGAGACGATCGCCTCTATGGACGGTCGGGTTCCGATACGATCAGCGGCGGCGACGGCAACGACCGTGTTTACGGCGAAGCCGGCAACGACGTGATCAGGGATACCGGTACTGGGAACGACAGGCTCGACGGCGGCGAAGGCAACGACAGGATCGTTTCCGGCGGCGGGGCCGATACGCTCATTGGCGGCTCTGGCAACGATACGATCAGCGACACCGGCGGCGACACGGTAGTCAAAGCCGGGGAAGGCGACGACGACGTTACGACGGGTTCCGGCAACGACCAGATCGAGGCGGCGGATGGCAATGATGTGGTTCGATCCGGCGCCGGCAACGACACGATCATCGGCGGCGAGGGCGACGATGTTCTCGTCGGCGGCAGCGGGAGCGACGTGCTGAACGGCGGAGAGGGCGGCGACACATTCGTTCTCGATAGCCGCGTCGGGCGTGATCGCATCCTCGGCTTCAACGACGACGACGACACGATCGAGATCGACGGCGACGTGTTCGGCGGATTCAGCTCAGGCACGCTCGTCGCGAACGACTTCTTCAGGTCGTCCAACCCGATGGCGAGCGGTAGCGACGCGGCCTTGCTGTTCGACACCGACGACGGCAGGCTCTTCTATGATTCCAATGGCAGCCAGTCGGGTGGACGGACGCTGATTGCCGTTATCGAAAATAGCGCCTCCGTGTCAGCCGACGACTTCAACATTGCCTGAAACGCAAAAATGGGGGCGACGTGAGCCCAGACGGGTCTCGCGCCGCCGCCCATCCCTTGCGACAACCGCTCGATCGAGAGCCACAAGGTGATCGCCAAGGCTGTGGAAGGCTACGTCGGCGACATGCTCGGCGACGTCTTCTTCGAACGCGAGGAAGAGCTGGAGCGCGAGCGCGATGAAGCACCAGAAATCTGCTGACCGCGCGCGCCGGTTTGTAAGCGCGCTCGCCACAGAAACACGCGATCGGCCGAATTGGTGGGTTTCGATCCAAACCGTCGCTGATCGGCTCGGCATTCCCGGTGACGAAGCCACAGCGCTGGCGGTGGACTGCGCTCGCGATGGCTCGGTTATGCATGATCAGTCGCAGCACACGAAGGCCGACCGGCTTGCCTCCGTGCGGCCGCACGGTGTTACCCTTGCACCTTCAGGACGGGCACTGCTGAAGGACAGATAGCGATGAGTGACATGCCGGCGAACATGCCAGCTGAGCGGATGTGGACACTGTCCGACGATCAGCGGTCGGTGCGCATGCAAGTTCCGCCCCTGCGTCTCGCCGGTCTAACCGAGCCGCTGAGCATCCATCTCGATTTCGATGCGGCGATGGTCGACGATATCCTGCAGCGGCTAACGGTGCTGCGCTCCCAAATGCTGCCGGCGCTGACGAGGAATTGACGCCCGATGGATATCCCTCGCGAGACGTTCGTCAGCCACTCCAATCGACGTTCCAGGTCCACTGCTTCAAATTTTGGCCGATGCGCTCCAAGGGGCCGCCATCAACGCCCTTTGCCGCGGGCAACGCGAGCCATTCACCTTAGAGCCTGAGACGTAAGACGCGCAGGTGTCCCTGCTCGTTGTTGGCAGTTGCCGGGGTAGCGGGTTCGTCTTCCTGGGTTTAGAGCATCTCATGCCCATCCTTGAGCCCTTCGAAGCGCTGTCCCTGTCGGTACATCAAAGCCCTGGCGTATACGCGCTGCTTGTAGGCTCTGGCCTGTCTCGGGCCGCTGGCATCCCTAGTGGCTGGGAGATCACCCTTAAACTTGTCGAGCGGCTTGGCGCCGTCCGCGCCGCCGGTGATCAAGTGGACTGGGCCAAGTGGTATCGCGACACCTTTTCTGAAGAGCCAAGTTACTCCAGAATCTTAGACGCTTTGGCGTCTACTCCAGCCGAACGGCGAAATATCCTTCACGGCTTCATCGTACCTCAGCCAGGCGACGACGCTCGGCGTCCGACTAAGGCCCATCACGCAATCGCGCGGCTCGTGGTTGATGGCCATGTCCGAGTCATCGTCACGCCCAACTTCGATCGGCTGCTCGAGACGGCACTACGCGAAGCCGGCATCGAGCCGACGATTATAGCGAGTGCGGACGCCGCCACCGGCGCGACGCCGTTGGTCCACTCTCAATGCACGCTAATTAAGGTCCACGGCGACTATCTCGACGCGCGGATCAGGAACACCCAAGCTGAGCTCGCGGCGTACGAGCCGGCCACAGACGCCCTCTTAGATGAGGTGTTCGACCGCTTCGGCCTGATTGCGGTTGGCTGGTCAGGCGAATGGGACGAAGCCTTGCGCGCGGCGATTGTCCGGGCGCCAAGCCGCCGCTATCCTTTTTATTGGGTGGCGCGTGGCAGCGTAGGTGCTCTCGCGCAGGATCTAATTGACCTTAGAGGCGGGCTTGTCGTCTCAGCAGCCGGCGCTGACGAGTTCTTCGGCAGACTGACCGACGTTCTGGACGCGCTAAAACACGCAGCGCGGCCGCACCCTCTCAGCGTAGCAATGGCGGTAGCGCTGGCTAAGAAGTACTGCCGGGATGACCGGTACGCGCTCGAGTGGGCAGAGCTGTTAGAGCATGAGGCAGCGCCGATCAGGGAGTTTGTCCAAGACCCTAGCTTCCCGGTCAACGACGGCTCCCGCGCCGCCAAACTGATCGAAATCCTGGCCGAGCGGTCAGAAGGGATACGTCGTCTCTGCATGGTTTGCGGGCGCTGGGGCACCGAGCGAAACAAGAAGGCCGTCACCCACTTGATCGGAACGTTACTGCCGCGTTCGTCTCTTAGTGGCCTGACAGCTCTAATTGAGTTGCGCGATGCGGCGGCAGCGCTGTGTTTCTATTGGTTTCTCGGAGGTGCCTACACCGCGGGCGACTTCACGACTGTACAACAAGCCATGTATCAGCGCGTGGTGCGGTTTGGTGAAGAGCATTGGTTTTTGACAGTCCTACCCCTCAAGCATTCTGATGGCTTGTGGAGTCAGACCAAGCAGCTGGCGGCGCAGGGGCCGCCCTCCAGCGAGTTTCTGTATTCCCTGTTCCGGAAGGAAAGCGCTGACATTGCCCTAGCTCCAACCGACACCGCCGACGTGTTCGACACGTTGGAGCTATTGATTGCACTGGAGAATGCGCACCTGAGCCTTGCGAAGATGAAAGAAGACGCGAATGCCTGGTTGGAAATCCCTGCGGGAAGGTACGTCCACAGTGATGCGGCCCGCCAAAAGCTTCGGGACATAGAACGAATGTACGGCGTAGCCCAGCTTATACGAGCGGGGTTGTTGGGCGGAACAACTGAAACGGCTCAGGCCGCCGGGGCCGAAGTTTCAAAGTTTGTGCAAAAATGGGGAAGGCGGCAGCGGATCTAAGGCCGTTGAATAAGAGGCCAGTGTTGCACGGTCGGCGCGGGGTGAGCCTCTTGCGCAGCTCGCTTTCACCCTCCGCAACCCCGCCGCACCTACCTCTCGATCTTGCGGCCGGCGCGCCGGTCTTCAGGTGTTGGAGGGGGATCTCGCCCGGGGCTCGCGCAACGTACTCGCCGCGCCCACCGGGCTGCGTGCTGGTGAAGCGGTGAAACCGGCGGATAAGTGCTCATGACTTGCCAGTGCGCATTCAACCCTTTGATGCACGACCGCTCACAATTTACACTCATTAAAGATGCGGAGGACTTACGCGGGTGGATGTTGTCCATGACGGACTAGCTATGCTTCTCTGGGCCGCCGCTGGTTTCACCGTTCTCTCGATGCTGGGCTCAGACGGCGGGTTTATTCAGCGAAACGATAGCGGGCGCGTAGATTTTCGCGACACTGTTTTTAACGGCGTCTGCCTCCTTCCGATCATGTACGTCGTCATGGTTTGCTTCTTCTCCTTCTTCGGCGGCGCCGCGCTTCTCGCCACTGCTGGTTACACCTTCCTCAAGTACGGAGGGGCGTACTGGCCTACGGTGGGTGAAGTATGGCGAGCACTCGATACTTGGCCATTCGCGCCGACGGGATGGCTCGGCTTCGACGGCATCGTCGATGCTGTTCTGTCTTGGCCAGCGGCTCCGGTGCTGATGATCGGGGCGATCGTTGGCGCGAACCTCGCGTTCGGCGTGCTGGTTGTGACCGCTCTCATCTGCAGACTGATCTGGCCGCCGAACTGACCGCGAAAAGTTCCAGCGCGCCGCGATTTTGTTCTGACGTGCTGCGACGCCTTGAACGGCTCAAGCGGACTGTGGGCGGGGGGTAGGTCCGGAGTGTCGGCTGCACCAGGGCAGGGCGCCGGCGGGCTGCCGCCAGGGCGACGGCGCGTCTGCTCGAGTGCCGCCGCTCGCGCTGCCCGGTCGTGTGCCCTGACGCGGTGCAAGGCGGGTGCAGCATGCCGCTCAATAGGAGCACCGCGCCCGCCGGGCCATTGGCTCGCTATCCGGTAGCCGGCTAGGGCGCCACGTTGCGCAGCGCCGAGGCTGCGGCCTTGCGGGCTGCACGGTTGGGCGCTCTTGTCGCTGCATGCAGGCTCGCCAGCGCGCCACGCCGGATGATGGGGTTGGACGTGTGGAGCGCGAAACCCGCCAGCTCACCGACGTCCAGCCGCGCTGTTTCGCTGTTGCCATCGGCGTCGCTGCTGGAGAGGCGACTCGCCTGAGAGGCGCGCCAATAGAGTAAGGCTTCGTTGCGATTAACTGGCATGTGACGGTCCCCGTTTGCAGGTGCCGGCATCATTGCCGACCACGATGGTAGGCCGCATGAAAGCCTGTCGTGTAAACACGAATACACCTGCGACAGGTCGATTTCTAAGTTGCTGGTGCGAAAGGGCGATTTTCCGCCTTGTCGCTCGTTTGTCGCACGAATGATCAAAGCCGTAGGCGCGTCGTCCGCGCGAGACGACATGGCTGGCTATGCCGCGCGGCTGGCGGTGCGATCATGCCCATGCCGAAAACCCCTCTGCGCGAGCACCAGCTAACTCATTGAAAACCATCAAAAGCTGATGGCTCGAAATGAATATGCCAAAAACAGTTGATTTCGGCATAGAGACGGCTATGGTGGCTCACCCTCGAGGAGTCATCATGACCAAGCCGAAGCGCGCCGCTCTCTACCTCCGTGTCAGCACTGACCGGCAGACTGTCGAGAACCAGACTCAGGCCTTAACGGCGATTGCCGCGCATCGCGGGTGGGAGATCGTCGGCATCTACAGCGACAAAGGCGTCAGCGGCGCCAAGGGCCGGAAGGATCGTCCCGAGTTTGACCGAATGCTGACGGACGCGAGTCGGCGCAAGTTCGATGTGGTCATGGCCTTCGCGCTTGATCGTATCGGGCGCTCGCTGTCCGACCTGCTGGCAACCCTCACTCACCTTGACGCGTGCAAGGTCGACCTCTTCGTCGATCGCGACACGATCGACACGACAACGCCAACCGGCAAGCTGCTCTTCCACATTACTGGCGCCTTCGCTGAATTTGAGCGCGGCATGATCGTACAGCGCGTCAACGCGGGGCTAGATCGGGCGCGCAAAGCCGGGGTGACGCTCGGCAGGCCGCGGATAGGCGCGGACGATGACAAAGCTGGTGCAAAGAAGGTCGACGGCATCAAGGCCGCGCTAGCGGAGAGCAAAGCCGCGAGTGCGCGAGGCGAGAAAGGGCGCGGCCTTCTCAAAATCGCCGCCGACTTCGGCGTCGGCAGCAGCACCGTCCAGCGCGTAAAGCGCGAGATGACCGCGGGGAGAGCGCAGCCGTGATCTACCTTGCGCTGGCGATCGCAGCCGCGTGCTGCGTGTTCTCCGTGTTGCCCGCCGCGGCCGGTTGGCTGGCTGGACGCATCGTCACTCGCCTCTGTGCGCAGTGGGGACGCTAGCGCCGCTGCGTTGCCCTCTAGGAGCCGCTACGAAGCCCGCCAGGCGCGATCTCTGGCGATCGTAGCCCGTGGGCACCCAAAACAGCGGCCCACGGGCTGCAAGCCGCCCGTGGGCCGCTGTACGTCGTGCTTAGTAGGTCTCCACAGATTTGGAGAATAGGCCTGTATCGTAAGTCGGCTTGTAGGCACCGCGACTGAGCGCGCCTGTCTTCTCGAGCTGGGCCTGTGTCGAGAGCCCATGCGTGAACGTCGAGAAGAGCTGCGAGAGCGGGCTGTAGACGTCCGGCTGTGAGAGCGCGACGGCGTTGGCGTTGGCGCCGTTGACGGCAGATGACACATCCCCTGTGGCGGACAGGTTGCCGATCAAATTGGATTTTGAAGCATTGATGTTGTTCCGCGCGGTATTTTCATAGCCAAGGGCCTGGTCGGCCACCGCGCGCTGGTTGGTGTCGTACAGCTTGGAGAGCTTGGCTTCCTGGCCCGTGCGCGCCGTGCTGTCCAGGAGACCGCTGCGATCCAAAGAATATGTCAACTCTTTCCGGGCATCGGCATACTGGTCTGAGAGCTGCGGGTTGGCGTAATCAGTGAACGCCTTGCGCCGGCTGGCGAAAAAATCATCATCGAACCCGGCGAAGATCTTGTTGATTTCGCGCGTGCCGCTGCGGACAGCATTTTGCCTATCGAACTCGCGTTGATTGGCTTCCTTCGCGCCGTTGTCGCCGCCCTTACCACCCTTCGCCATGTCACTGGTCCGAGGGGATGCGGCGCAGGATGCTGCCGGCGACTTCGTAGCCGCGCGCAAGCAACGCGACGTTGATGTCTGCAGTGGCGAGGCCCTGCATCGTCGTGGCGACGATCTCGCCCGGTTTAGTCCGTGAGGCGAAGACGTCGAACGCCTCTGCCAGGAGCGCGGCCGCAGGGCCGTCGCGCTTGTCGGCGCGCGTGTACACTGCATCCAAGTTTATCGAGTGGCCCTTGGTAAATCCCGAGCAGGTAAACCATGCGATGGCCAGGCCGATCAACGTGTGGTCTCGGTCGTCATCTTCGACCACAAGGACAGTCGGGTTGGCGGTCGCGATGTAGGCTTGGAACGTCTTACGCGCGAGCGCTTCGTCAAATTCCAAATGCGGCGCGTGCTTGGAAAGGCACTGGCGCCCCAGCGCAATAACGGCGTCGACCTCTGAAGCGATGGCTAAGCGGCAAAGCATTTGCGTGTTCGGTCTGTTGGTCGATCGCAGAACGGCCCTAGGCGCGGTCAGCTTTCGCGATTGAGAACGGACCAGCGCCATACGCCCTGGTCTGCGGTGCAGCTGCCCGAATGCTGCGCGTCGACGGAACTCGTGGATTATAGCAGGAGCTAGTTGAACACTCCATCGTTGCCTGCGGAACCTTCGTCGTCGCCAGCATCACGCCGACGGGCCGCGGCACGCTCGCGACGCTGCAATTTTTCAATCTCACTGGCCAGCTCGTCGCCAGTCATCTCGTGGGGCTCCTTGCGCTTTTTATCGCCTTCCTTTCGATCGAATACGCCAGCGGCGCGCATGATTGAGGATGCTGCATTGGCGCGGGCTTGCGGGGTTGAACCCTTATCGGCGCACACATCCATCGCGGCTTCCAAGGCGAGGCGTAGCCCCTTTGTCGCCACAACGCGGTCGAACCACTCGCGAGATTCCTCAACCTCATAATCCCCGAAATCGTCGTCGTCGCTCGTCTGATTAGTCATCGCATATTCCTTCCTGTTGTAGTCCTGCAAGCCGCGCCGTTAAGCGTCGGATCTCGCCTTCGATCGCGAGCAACTCCGCACTAGGCTCCCGTTCGTGATCGTCGTTGCGCGCTAGCGTTTCGCGCAAAGCCCTGTCCGCTCGCCGCTGCGCTCGTTCTGCAGGAGTGCCAGGCCGCATGGCTTGGCTGTGCTTTCGATAGGCAGCGAGCTCTTCAGGTGTCATGGCCGTCAAACGGGCAGCCAACCTCTTCCGCCGTCGCTCGAGCGTTCGCACCTTTCGGTCAGCCTTCGCCACAGACGTTGTCGGCGTGATCCTGTGCCAATGCGGGCGGCCGGGTGTTCCGGCGCCCGGTGTGCCTGCGCCGTGAGCCCAACAGACTCCAACCCTGACAGCGAGGTTTCCACAGGGTTGGCCGTTTTTGTTGTGCGCGTGGCAGCGCAGCGCGTCCTCTCGATCGGCGAGCGCCTTCAATCGCGCCATACGAAGTATGTCGTCCGGCTGCCCCTTCTGCGCACTGCGTCTTGGACGGCGCTTCTCCTGGCCGCTCATGCGCAAGCCCTCACGAGGTAATTCGGCCACAGGGGCATGTATGTCGCTATCACTTTCATGAATCGGCACCGACCCTCGCGGGAGGTGCGGCTTCCGGTCTGCCGGAACCTCCCCGTAGGGGACTTAAGGGCGGCAAGCAAAAAAGGCCGTGAAATTAGCCTTTTAGCGAAGTCTTCCCGCTTCACGGCTGCCGGGAAGCCCGGGAAGCAGCCCCGAACACGCATATAAGCCATATGCCGTCGTACTTTTCCGCTTCCGGCCGGCAAGCAATCGGGAAGCGCGTTAAGCATCTTGCGGCGCCCCCGTCGGCGCGTCCGGAACTCTGACAATCCACCAAGGCGCGGTCGGACTGGTGGTCAGCTTTGCCAGCTTGATGCGGACAAGTTGTCCGCCCCGCGCAATCGCAACCCCGACACCGGCGAGCACGCTCACGGCATTCTCTGTGACGGCGCCCCGTGTAGCCGCGGTGCCGACCTTGGCGTCGAGCATGCGTTCGCTCAGAGGCTTCCACACGTCGGACAATCGAACCTTGCCGACGTCACCCGCCAGTTCGTCAGCGATGCGCGCGACAGTCTCGGCACGCGCCTTGTCTTTGATCTCGCCACCAGCGGCCGCAGCGGCAACCCGGCTCTTGTGGTTCAAAACTTCAAGCACGGGCGCACGGTCGCCCTCCGCTTGGAGATGCTCTCGCGGGCTGCAAGCGGACGGCTCACCGGACGCCGAGGGAGCGAACCCACTACCATTGCCGACGGCTACGCTGAGGCGACGGAACACGATCGGCTCGCCAGGCCGCTCATCATGGCTGGACTTCGCGTTGTCTAGTCGGATCCAGCGGTCGGCAGGGGTGACGCCCCAAGCCTTTTCGTCGGCAGCCTCGCCCGTGACGCGAACAAGTGTATAGGCACTGCGCACCTTGCCCACGGCGGCGAAGGCGCCGCGGCCCGCGCCCATGTCGCCCGCCGCCGAGCGCGTCGCCTTAGCCGTGTGATGCACAACAGCAATGCAAACGCCTGTGCGTGATGCAAGGCGCGCGAGCTCGCCCATGATGGCGTCGGCATCCTCGTTAGAATTCTCGACAGCGCCCGATGCTAGACTCACCTGTGGGTCGAGGACCACCAGCACAGCGCTGTGGATTTTTATCAGCTCCTCGAGGAGGTCCAGGCCCTTGGCCCGCTGCAGCGGAGCGCGGTCGCGCCCGCGTTCCAGTATCTTCAGCGCCACTCCGTCGACGCCTGACCATAAGATGATGTTGTGCTTCATCTGCGCATCAGTGACGCCGAAGTGTCGTTGCGAGGCGGCTAGCCGCCGCTCCATTTCGTCGAGCCTGTCTTCGGCGTTATAAACAATCACGCTGCCTGTCCGGTGCAGGCGTTCGGCGACGATCGGAGTCCCGTGACGGTCGGCGCCACGCAGTATGTCCTCGCGCCCCGTAGAGACGGCGAGCGCATCCCGAAGCATGAACGTCGACTTTGATATACCCGGCTCCCCAACGAGCTGGAAGACGTCGCCGATCGGCAGCCGAGGCCGCACGAGCCAGTCGCGTACCTGGATTTTCTTTGCGTCAACGACGCCACCGACAACACGGAAGGTGGGAATCGGCACCGGCAGGTTTGCGTCCGTGGCGACGTCGCCGGAGAACCAGTCATCCGCCTTTGGCACCGGCTTCGTCTTCTCCAGGGCGCGCCGTATGGTCGACGCAGCGTATGTCTCGCCGTAGCCGGTGCCGTCCTTCTCAATCAGTTTCTCAGGCGACAACGAAAAGACGATTTGCCCTACCGCCGTCGGGTTGATGATACCAGCCTCGACACAGAGGCAAGCGAGCGCGAAATCGCAGTCGGAACGATCAGGATTGGCCAAGGCGGTGGCGCCGCGTCGGCTGTCACGCAACGCCGCTGCCGATGCAGCGAGGTCCGGCGGCAACGTCGACGGATCTTCGGCCGCGGCAATGACTTCCCTGAAATCGAAATCCTCTAGGTCAACGCTGGCCGCTGGCGTCTCGTAGATAGGCGGCGCCACAGTGGCCAGGTTTTCAAGCGATATGGTGGTGGTCGGGTTGTGATAAAGGAGCCGGGTCGGGCGCTGCGTGCGGCCCTTGTCGCGCTTTTTCTTGTGCGGGTAGTTCGTCGTGAACGGGATTCTGAGGAGGTGATCGACGTTTTGGATATTGTCGGCGCCGGGCTCCATCGCCAAGCCTTTGGCCTGCGCCTCTACGGCCGCGCGGTTCTCGTCAGTATTCGGCAGGGGTTCCGGGAACAGGTACACCAGTTGTATGCCATTGCCTGAGTCGATGATGGCGGTCGGCGGCGCAAAGAAGTCGTTCGCCAAGGCAGCGGCTCGCGTCGTCAGGCGTGTGCGCTCGCAATCGTACCCGCCCGGCTTGGTTTCTTCGGTCTCGATAGGGTCCAGGTCGACGGCGACGCCCCGGAAAGCGGCAACATCCGTCTTTCTGAGTTTGACGCGTCCTGTGGCGGCAGCGGCCGCGGTCGGTTCATTCAGGGAGTAATAGAGGTTCACCCCGGCGCGCGCCTGAAGCCAAGCCGTGAGCTCGTGGCGCTGGCCTACCGTCTCGAAAACGGCTCCGTCGAATTGGCCGTCAGGCCCGATGGAAGAAACCGCGACAATACCACCGCTGGTGATAGAGGAAAGGAAGTCGACGGCACGCTCGAGGTTGGTCCCCGGCGCGATGCGTGTTATAAGGCTCATGTTATCTGACATTCCGCCTACTTGACGCCGCAAGCCCCGTGAAGGCTCTGCGGCGTCGCCGTTTCTGGATGGCCACATGGTGGCCAGTGTGGGCACGGAGGCGAGCCGCGCGGTCGTCGCCTTGGTTTAAGTGTCGGCAGGTTCTTCAGGGCGAACAGGTTCGGCCAGGTGCTCGTGTGCGCTCGTTGGCGACCTGCTGTCGTCTGTCTCAAGACGCCTGCCGGTTGAGTGGCGGACCTAGTGTCCGCGAGTCGACGGCGCAGCTTCGATGTTACGATCGAAACGCCTTCTCGGCAGCCGCCGCTATCACCGTTGTGGCGAGATGCGGCCCGGCTGTGACGACCCAATCAAGCCTCTTGGCGGTAAAGGCCATCATATCCACTCCCTCAGCCTCTTCGCCGAGCGCGTGTGGCACATGCTCTACGAACGTACGCGCGTGCGCCGCTCGCAGAGTTTTCAAGCCTGCACCCCGGTTGCTCGGAAGCGAGTCACCGAGGAAACAGCGAGGTAGCGTACCGCCAACACGCGACCTTAACCACCGCCGGTCCTCGACGAGCACCGCTCGCGATTCGGCGGCAATCAAATCGGCCGTCGTTGCTTCAGCCGCGAGCGGCAGGCCGCACCTCGCCCTATGGAAGTCAGCGAGGGGTAGGGCAATGCTGTAGTTATCTTCGTCATCACGCTCCGCCGCCAAATCCACCACAACCCGCGCTGGCGCTCCGACCGGCATAGTTGGAAATGGAAGAGAGATGAAACTAGCCGACACCGCAGTGTGCACGTCAGGGTCACGGGTGAGCAAAATTCCAATCGGGGTATCGCCGTAAAGGGCGTCAAATACCGCATCTTCCAGGCGGCCGGGCAGAGCGTTGTCTTTGGCGTTGTGGGGAGGAATGAATGGCGTCACGCCTTCGCACCACAGGGGCAATCCAGCAAGGTGAGACGGCAACTCGGCATAATACCAGTCCGTAACGCAGCCGATCTCTCCCAGCTGAAGTCGTCTGGTCGTCGGCGCCAGCGCCGCCTGAGCGATGTCCTCCAAACCGGGCTGCAGGCGCCCCCAGGGGGTGCCGCGCCAAGTCTCGAGGGCGTGTAGTACCGGAAAATCGTTGGCGTCTGGGCAGGGCTGAGCACTCATGCCGCGTTCCTGTCGCTTGCCAGGTAGTCGGCGTTCGAAGCCGCGGCCTGCTCAAGGCTGTCCAGGAACACGCTGATCGTTTTGCCGTACCAGGCAAGCCGTCCCGACGGCAGGCGCATGGGTGCCGGGAATTTCCCGACGTTGAGCGCGCGGTGGAGGCTGGCGCGTGAGCCCACAATGCCGGCGGCTGCGATATCATGCGCGCCGAAAAGGCAGTCAGGCTTGTTTCGGAAATCGGCCGGCGTTGCTGCTGATACTGCGCCAAGTTGCCGATAGCGGCGGGTAGCCGATGGGATCCTCAAGTCTGCGTTGCTCATGTTGTTACGATCCTCGCTGTTGAGAACCGAAGTTTGCCACTTTTACCTCTGATTGTCCACGATTGCGGCTGAAATATCCGTTATATATCAATGGCTTACGTATATCACGTGTATGTCGGTCACTACCTCAACCCGAGATAAGTCGTTGAAATCACAGGCTCTATTCTGCGCCCAGCAATCACACCACAGTGTCCGTTCGACGAAAAAGAATGTGCCGCATGACGTGCCAATTCCGTCGGCGCGTAGACGATGAAAGCTGAATACTGGCTTTCAATCAGATCGTGTCGTGCAGCGTACGAAAGCTTTGTCACGGTCGCCGTCGACCCTCGGTCGGCGCACGTCGTGGGTTTGCCGCATATGTCGCTTGGCCGTTTCGACCAACACGAACGCGAGTACGTCCGCGAAGCTATTCTCGGCCTCATGCGCGCGCCCTTTCAGCCACAAGGGACACGACCTTGCTTGTCGCCTTGTCGGTCACGTAGGACACGACCGCCTCTGACCAGGCGTCCATCGCGGACCGGACTTGCACTAGCCGCTGACTGAGCTCGTAGCGTGCCGTGACACCCATGCGGGACCGCGGCGAGTGCCCCAGCGCGCGCCCTATGATGCCCTCTTCGATATTCAGGATCTCGCCTAAGCTCGTTGCGCAGCTCCGACGCAGGTCGTGAATTACCCAAGGCTGATCCAGCGCCGCCGCTTCCGCCAACGTGACGGCAGCCCGGCGCCAGCCGGCGTAGCTGGTCCGTCCGAAGGTCGCGGTGAAGATGTAATCGCCCGCTGCGCCTCGAGGCTGCGCTGCGATGATCTCGCGGGCAGCAAGGCTAAGGGGCACGACGTGTTGACGCTTGGACTTCATCCTATCGGCCGGGATGGTCCACAGGCCGCCCGCTCTCCACGTTTTGGCGTCGTGATCGTAGTCGAGTTCGGGCCACGTCATGCCGGATACTTCCTCGCGGCGCTGTCCGGTCAGTATCAGGAGCCGCACCAGGGCGCGCCCTGTGGCCGTGAGTGCATCGGCCGCTCGCCACACTGTCGCCAGCTCCTCGAGGTCCAGGACACGGCCGCGGGCGCCTTCAATCACCTGTGGCTTCAAGCCGGCGAGGGGATTCACTTCGATCAGGTCGGCGTCAACCGCGTACGCCAGCACGCCACTGATTGCCCGCTGAACGCGGTTCACCTGCGCACCGAAGCCTTTTTCGTCGCGCAAGTGCTCCAGTACTTCGATGACGTCGCGCCGCCGGATCTTCTCGACGTGCCGATCGCCGAGCGTCGGCACGACGTGCAAATCGAGGATGCGGCGCGTTTCTGCGACGGACCGGCGACCTAGCCTCGTCTGCCGGCGTTCCCACCTGTCGACGATCTTGGAAAACTTGCCGCTCTCCAGGGTCGCGGGCGGCGGGGCTGTAATGTCCAACCCTGAGCGGAGCTTCCTACGCAGGTCCCCTACGCTGGCCCTCGCGGTGGCTAAGGTGACGTGTTCGGATGGGCTGCCCGGCAGGTATGGCCCCAGCGATTTGCGGGTTGTCTTTCCCGCCGGCGAGCGGAACCTGAAGCTCCAGCTCTTCACTCCAGCGGGCGTCACACGCAGTGCAAGGCCGGGCGTGGCAGCGTCCGGATAATCGACTGCTGGTGCGCCAATACGTGGCGGCTGGATGGCGTCTACGAAGCGGTCCGTCAGGCGGACGCGCCGGGAGGGCTGGGCCGTCATGATCGCTCCTATCGGCCGCCCTAGGCCATTCTGTGGACGCGCCATGGACGCAAACTCGCCCGCTAGCCACGGTGTGCCACTGTGTTCTTGTGGACGCCACGGTAAGCCAAAACGGGCGATTTCACAATGATTTAGATAGGGTTGGCTTCGCGACATGGACAACAATAGACAGCAGCAGCGTGCATCGGTTTGCGTCTTGTTGCGTCTCCCAGACGTGAAGCCTCCCTGTTTGACTCGCCGGGCCCTCGGGCCCGGCGTTTTTTTCGTGGAAGAGCTGTGCCGCTGGCCGAGTGTGGAACACCGTACCAATTGATAAGCCGGCCTGCGGTGCCTAAATATGGGGCCTAGCCAGTCCAGCCGAATGTTCTCTGAAATCCGCCAAGCCATCCTCCCCCTGGCTCTTCGCAAGCTGCAGCGTCGGGGCGATCTCGAACGAGCCGGGCTGCTGATAGAGTCCCTGGCGAGGCATTGGCGTGACTCCAGGCCCCTCGAGCTGCTGATCGTGGCGCCCCGGCCCGACGTTTCCCTCCTGCGTACCAGTCTGCCGCGCTTCGCCAATATCGATGTCGATGTGCGCTCGGAGAGCGATTTCTTTCCCGTCTTCAGCCGGTTCTACGCCATGACCGGCTGGTACCGTCAGCAGATGGTCAAGCTGCACATCCCGGCGATGCTTGGCTTTGGCGGCTACCTGACCCTCGATTCCGACGTCTGCTGCGTGGGTGATTTCGATTCCCGCACCTTCGTCGAGAACGGCCGGGCCCTGTCGCGCTGGGAGCCCAAGCACCATCACGACTGGTGGCAAAGTGCCGCCGCGATCGTCGGCGTGCCCTATGATGCCCGCGCGCACGGCCTGTCGGTCACACCCAACATCCTGCACGGCGACCTCGCCGCCCAGTCGTTGGCCCATTTCCGCAAGGGGCCGGTCGATGCCATGACCTCGCTCAGCTTCTGGGTGCTGCGCAACCTCGGCAGCATCGCCTGGACCGAGTATTCGCTCTACACCAGCGTCGCCGAGCTCAAGGGCAACCTGTTCGACTATCACGTCCACTGGGACCCGAGTTACTTCCACGATACGCAGCTCTTCTCCGAGCATACCTGCGTGTGGGGAGCCGACGATTTCGAGCGGCTCGTCAAGCTCCCCGGCGGCACCGACCCCGGCGGCAAGTTCATCATCGTCCAGAGCCACGCCCGCATCCCGCTCGAGCGGGTGCGCGACTACTGCCTCAGCTTCGCTGGCTGATCGGGGAGCTTCATGAGTCGATCGATGCTGGCTGCGGTTGCCGGATTGCTTGCCGCCGGCGGCGCGGCCGCGCAGCCGCCTCCGGCCGCGGCGCCAGCGACACCTGCTGCCGTGTCCGCCGATCCGGCGCAGACCACGGCGACCTATGGCGACTGGGTGCTACGCTGCGTGCGCCCTGGCAACGGCGCAACGGGACCGCGCGTCTGCGAAGTGGTGCAGACCATGGTGGTCCAGGGCCAGACGCAGCCGGTTGCCCAGATCGCCATCGGAAACGACAAGGCCGACCTCAGGCTCACGCTTCTCGTTCCCCCGGCGGTCTCGTTCAGCAAGGTCCCGACCGTCAGCGCCCAGGGCGGTGCGGCGCCGCGCTTCGAACTGGCCTGGCGGCGCTGCCTGCCCCATGGCTGCTTCGCCGATGTCGCGGTGAATGCCGCTCTGCTGAAGACCTTGCGCTCCCGGACGGAGCCGCTGCAGGTCGCCTTCAAGGATGCCGGCGAGCGCGACGCGACCCTGCCGTTCTCGCTGCGCGGCCTGGTGCCCGCCCTCGACGCGCTTGCCAGGGAGCCGCATTAGTTCAGGGTCTGGACGGCGCGTGCGGCCACTTCGACGGCCCGCGTCGGGCAAGCGCCAGCGTCACTGCGGCGACGATCAGGCAGAGAGCGACGGCATCGAGCCAGGAAACCGGAGCTGCCGTCATAAGGGCGCTGCTGCCGAAGCCGATGCAAGGCACCACCAGCGTGGTCAGGCTGGCCACGGCTGCCGGCAGGGCGCGAATGATGCGGAACCAGCACGCGTAGGCGAGCACGTTCGACACCAGGATCAGCCAGGCGAGGGCAGCGAGGCCGCGGACCTGCTCGGGATGGAAGTAGGCGCCATGTGCGAAGGCCGCCCACACGACGACCACCGGGATCGTGCCGAGCAGCATCTGCCAGGCGGCGTTGATCGTCGTGTCGCCGGCGACCGCCATCCGCTTGGTGAGCACGGTGCCGATACCGAAGGAGATCGCCGCCAGAAGGGTGAGCACCGTGCCGATCGGTGCCGCCCGGACGGCCGCTTCCTGGCTGACGATGATGCCGACGGCCGCCAGGCTGAGCGCCAGCGAAATGGCGATGCGCAGCGTGATCCGCTCCTTCAGGAGAAACATGCCCAGCAGCGCCGACCAGGTCGGCATGGTGTAGACGATGATCGGCGCGCGGCTCGGCCCGAGCGTGGCGATGCCCGCGATCAGGAAGATCTGGAACAGCCCCATGTTGAAGAAGCCGGTCAGCGCGAGCTGGCCCCACAGCCGGCGCTCGGGCAGGGCCGGGGCGCCGTTCCAGACGCCGAGCGCGAGAAGGATCACGCCCGAGATCGGCATGATGACGAGGCGGCCCGAGAACAGGTCGACCGCCTCCAGCGACCAGCTCATCAGCGGATAGGACAGGCCCCAGGCGATCCATACGCAGGGCAGGAGAAAACGCGTCATGCCCGGATGCTTTCGAGCCGTCAGATCTTGCCGTTATGCTCGCCGATCCCGGGCGCCTTCTCGTCTCCGCCGGCGCGCTCGCCGTCGAGGCTGAGCGGGAGGCCGTGGAACAGCGCCGTCGATCCGGCATAGGGCTGGACGAACATGCCGAGCGCCGCGACCTGCGCCAGCTCGAGCACCTGCGGCACCGAGTTCAGCGGCCCGTTGGGCACGCCGGCCGCGTCGAGCCGCGTCGACCAATGAGCACGGCTCTCGTGCTTCATGATGTCGGTGATCATGCCGAGCAACAGCTCGCGCCGCTCGGCGCGCTGCACGTTGGTCCTGAAGCGCTCTTCATCGGGCCATTCGGGATGGCCCAGCACCTCGGCGAACTTGCGCCACAGCCGGTCGTTGCCCGGGCAGATCATCAGGGGTCCGTCGCTGCACTCGAACGCCTGGTAGGGCGTGAGGGTCGGGTGACCGGTGCCCTGGCGCGGCGGCATCCTGCCGGTGACCGAATACTGCGCGACGTGATTGGAGGCCCACATCAGCCCCGATTCGAACAGCGAGGTGTTGACCAGGCTTCCCTGTCCCGTCGCCGTGCGCCTGGCGAGCGCCGCCAAGACGCCGATTGCCGTCCACATTCCGGTCGACAGGTCGATGATCGACACGCCGACCCGTGCCTCGGGGCCGGTCGGATCGCCGTTCAGCGAGATCAGGCCGGCAACGGCCTGGATGATCGGCTCGTAGCCCGGCCGTTCCTTCCAGGGGCCTTGGTGGCCGAACGCCCCCAGGTCGGCGTAGATCAGGCGCGGGAATTTCCTCGTCATGGTCGGCCCGTCGATGCCGAACTTGGCCGGCACGTCGGCGCGCAGATTGTGGACGAAGATGTCGGCCGCGCCGATGCGCGCGATCAGCGCCTCGCGCTGGCCGGGATCGGCGAGGTCGCAGGTGATCGACTTCTTGCCGCGATTGAGGGCGATGAAGCCGGTGCCGTCGCCCTCGACGAACGGCGGCCCCCATCGCCGCGCATCGTCGCCTTCGGGCCGCTCGACCTTCACGACCTCGGCGCCGAGAAAGGCCAGGATCTGCCCGGCATAGGGGCCGGCGAGGTTCTGGCCGAACTCGACGACCTTGATGCCGTCGAGCGGGCCCTTCCTGGTGGAGGAGCCGGTCATCGCAGGTTGCTGCCGAGGATCTCGCGCGCGATCACCATGCGCTGCACCTCGCTCGGGCCCTCGCCGACGCGGCGGATGCGCATCTCGCGATACCACCGCTCGAGCGGCAGGTCCTTGGTCATGCCCATGCCGCCGTGGATCTGCATCGAGCGGTCGACCACCCGGCCGCCGCCTTCCGACGCGGTGAGCTTGGCGATCGAGGCCTCGATTCGAAAGGGCAGGCCGCGGCGCGCCTTCTCGGCCGCCTCCAGCGTAAAATGTTTGGCGGTGCGGATGTCGATCTCGTTGTCGACCAGCATCCACTGCACGGCCTGGCGATGGGACAGCTTCTCGCCGAAGGTCGTGCGCATCTTCGCCCATTCGATCGCCATCTCGTGCGCGGCGATGGCGACGCCGATGCAGCCGGCGGCGTAGGGGATGCGCTGCCGCGTCAGGCGGTCGTTGGCGACGGCGAAGCCCTTGTTGACCTCGCCCAGCACCTGGTGGTCCGACACCCAGCAGTCCTTGAACTCGAGCTCGGTCGCGTAGTGTGACGAGCGCAGCGTGTGCACGACGCGGCGGACGTGGAAGCCCGGCGTGTCGCTATCGATGATGAAGCAGGTGATGCCGGCGCGGCCCTTGCTCGCGTCGGTGCGCGCGAAGACGATGCCGTATTGCGCCCGGTCGGCGTTGGAAATGAAGATCTTGGCGCCATTCAGTACCCAGCCGTTGTCCTTGCGCTCGGCCCGGGTCTGGATGGCGCGCGCGGGATCGCTGCCGCCCGACGGCTCGGTCAGGCCGAAGAACGCCTTCTTCTCGCCGCGCAGGGTCGGGTAGAGGTAGCGCTCCTTCTGGTCCTCGTTGGCCTCGAAGATCTGGGCGAGGCCCGCCCCGCCGAAGGTGCCGTAGCAGGGGACGTAGAGGCCGGCGCGATGCTGCGCCATCTCGATCGCCAGCAGCACGCGGGTCACGATGTCGATGTCCGGCCCGCCATACTCCTTCGGGATGTCGATGCCGAACAGGCCCATCGCCTTGGTCTTCTCGACCAGCCGTGCGTGGTCGGCCGGATCGAGCTCCGACGCGTCGGGATCGAGCTTCGCTTCGAGCGGGATGATCTCCTCGCGCACGAAGCGCCGCACCTGGTCGATCAGCATCTGCTGTTCGGAGCTGGGTTCGAAATCCATGGGAGCCTCGTCAGGAGGGACTGAGCCGACCCAGGTTGGGCGGCGGATTTTTGGCGTTGTCTGGCGGCAGGCCGCCGCTGTCGTGCTTGTGCACCATCAGCAGCTCGAACCAGCGCGAACGGTATTGCTGGTTGACCTCGACCCGGAACTGGCAGCCCGCGCCGCGCTCGGCCAGTTCGCGCTGCAGTTCCGATCGCAGGCCGAACGGGGCGCGCGCACCGGCCTGGCCGATATAGAGCACCGTTCCGTGGCCATCGGCGACCTGGTAGACGCCGAGCTGGCCGGGCAGGCGCGCAGCGCTCTCTGCGGTCAGCGGCTGCCAGGGCTTGTCGAGGCGCAGCCGGATCGACATCTGCCTATTTCCCCTGGAACTTCGCGGTACGCTTCTCGAGGCGGGCCTTCATGCCCTCCTGCGCATCCTGGCTCTGCATCGCCGCCCGCACCGCCGCGTCGACATCGTCGTGCGGGATGGACTCGCGGAACTCGAGCTGGCGGACCGTCAGCATCTTCATCGCCTTGAGCGACAGCGGCGCGTTGGCGGCGAGCCGGTCGATGACCTTGGCCGCCTCGGCCTCGAGCTGGTCGGCCGGCACGCAGCGCGCGATCAGGCCGAGCGCATGCAGCTTGGTCGAGGGCAGGGGATCGCCGAGCAGCAGCATCTCGCGCGTCGTCACCGGTCCCAGCACCTCCATCAGCTTCTTGGC
>Ga0182738_1001528_pt1 | contig 28779 bp, 31 predicted proteins | sample eDN5th30CBELigMG_FD_128876 | JGI IMG/M metagenome (GOLD analysis project Ga0182738, IMG submission 128876) | Enriched Miracle-Growth compost microbial communities from Emeryville, California, USA - eDNA 5th pass 30_C BE-Lig MG (version 2)... ...
CACTTGCTCTAAACAACAAAACCGGTAATCAGGCCACATTTGGGAGGCCAACTGCCGCTTGAGGCGCTTATAGCCCCGCTCCGGGTCGCACCTTCCTGCGGAAGGCAACCGCTCCACCTCCGCGGGGCTGCCCTTATTTTTTCTTTCCGGCGTCTTTTTTCTCGCCTTCCTTGGCGGCGCCTTCTTTCTTCTGTGCGGAGGTGGGTATGTCTCCCGCTGCTACGCCTGCCGCTGCTTCCTCAGCCGCTACCGCACGCGGAATGGCGATGGTCGCCACAGGGAGGTCTTCACCTTTTATCAGCGCGGGAATTTCGACCCCTTCCGGCAACTGCAGATTGCTCAGGTGTATGGTATTTCCGGCTGCAAGTTCCCCCACATCTACGGAAATGAATTCAGGCAGATCCTTGGGCAGGCAGGAAACATCCAGTTCGGTAAGCACGCGGCTCACCAGCCCGCCGGCCAGTTTCACCCCTGGGGCAATATCTTCGTTGATGAAGTGCAAGGGCACTTTCATATGGATTTTCTTGTTCGAAGCGACACGCTGAAAGTCGATATGCAGCACCTGGGGCTTGAAGGGGTGCATCTGTATATCCCGCAGCAGCACCTTTTCTTTCTGTCCCTCCACGCTCATCGTCAGGATGGAGGCATGGAATGCTTCCAGTTTGAGCTGGTGATAAAGATTGTTGTGATCGAGCTCGATCGGTTGGGCCGGGTTTTCTCCACCATAGATGATTCCCGGTACCTTGCCGGAACCCCGCAGGCGGCGGCTCGCACCTTTGCCCTGCAATTCGCGCTTTTCGGCGCTGATTTCAATTTGCATCTACTTTCTCCAGAATGTGGATCATCCGCGACCAGATGAATCCGATTAATAAACCTGTATATTGCGCTATCCTGCTCAAATCATCCGCTATCCGCAGTCAGCCTTGCTTCCTATTTAGCTTCTTCCTGCCGATATAATGTGTAATGCCTGGAACTCGCGTTACTCCATGAAAAGCGAACTCACGGAATCTTCGTTACTGATCCTGAGCATCGTTTCCGCGAGCAGGCTTGCCACGCTCAACTGCTCTATGCGCTCGCACGCCTGGGCATCCTCCCGCAGCGGAATGGTGTCGGTGACAACGAGCTTGTCCAGGGCGGAATTCTCGATCCGCTCCACGGCACCCCCTGACAGCACCGGGTGCGTGCAATAAGCCAGCACGCGTTCCGCTCCCTGCTCCTTGAGCGCGCGCGCTGCTTCACACAGAGTATTGGCGGTATCCACCATGTCGTCCATGATCACACAGGTACGCCCGTCCACCTCGCCGATGATGTTCATCACCTTTGCCACATTCGCTTTGGGACGCCGCTTGTCTATGATGGCAAGGTCGCATTCGAGCCGTTTGGCCATCTGGCGCGCGCGCACTACTCCACCGACATCAGGGGAAACCACCACCAGATTCTTGAAATCATTTTTCCAGAGATCGCCCAGCAGGATCGGCATGCTGTAGATGTTATCCACGGGTATGTCAAAAAACCCCTGGATCTGGTCCGAATGCAGATCCATCGTCAGCAACCGGTCTATGCCGACACTGGTCAGCATGTTTGCCACTACCTTGGCCGTGATGGGTACCCGCACCGAGCGCGGGCGCCTGTCCTGGCGGGCATACCCGAAATAAGGCATCGCGGCGGTGATTCGCGACGCGGAGGCGCGCTTGAGGGCATCCACGAGCACCAGCAATTCCATCAGCGTATCGTTGGTGGGCATGCACGTGGATTGCAGGACGAATACATCCTTGCCGCGGACATTCTCGAGGATTTCCACCATTACTTCGCCATCACTGAAACGGCCCACCGTGGCACGGCCGATGCGAAGATTGAGATGTCGCACGACATCCTGCGCCAGCTTGGGATTGGCGTTGCCCGTGAAAACCATCAAGCTATCGTAGGCCATGAGGAAACCTAAAAGTCCGAAAATGCGGAACCGGCGCAACCGACGGAACCGGCAGATGGGGAATTCATGGGAGTAAACAGGGACTGGCAGCAGGCCAGCCCGGACGAATCATGGAGCTGAAAACTGGCTGGGGAGGTAGGGATCGAACCTACGAATGCCGGAATCAAAATCCGGTGCCTTACCACTTGGCGACTCCCCAATTATTGTTCTGCAAAATCATGCAAGGGATGGCGATCAAGTCCCTGCGCCACAAAGCCCTTCATACCGTATGGAACCTTCCCCAGCGCCGCCCTGGCTCCGGATTCGGTCGCAAACTCGGCAAAAACACACGCGCCCGAACCCGTCATGGCAACCATCCTTGCACCTTCGAGCTGCCGCAACCACTCGAGATGACGTGCTACCTCGGGGTAGGAGGCACATACCACCGGCTCGAGATCATTATGCCCCTGCGCGGTGGAAAAGGGCGGTATTTTGATCGGAATCGTGTTTCGTGTCAATTCCTTACTCGAAAAAACCTGTGCCGTTGATACGTGCACAGGGGGCGTGAGTACCAGGTACCATGCCGGGGGCAACGCGATCGGCAGGAGTTTTTCGCCGATGCCTTCGGCAAAGGCATTTCCACCGAAAACGAATACGGGAACATCCGCGCCCAGCGCCGGGGCCAGTTTCAAAAGCCGGTTCCGGCGCCAGCCCAGCTTCCACAAGCGGTTGAGCGCCAGCAAAGTCGTGGCCGCATCCGAACTGCCGCCCCCCAGGCCGCCTCCCATCGGGATGCGTTTTTCCAGAAAAATATCCACCCCCCAGGGGGCATCGCTTTCGCGTTGCAGCAGCTTTGCCGCACGCACGCACAAATCCTGCTCTTCCGGCACGCCCGAAGTAGGCGTATGCAGCCTGATCACACCGTCCGTGCGTAGCCCGAAATGAAGCTGGTCGGCGAAATCCACCAGGCGGAAAACGGTTTGCAGAAGATGGTACCCATCCTCCCTGCGCCCCACTACATGCAGGAACAGATTGAGCTTGGCAGGCGCAGGACAACTCAGTTCCACCTGCGAATCCGCTTCAGTCGCCGACAGCATTCCATTCATCTATTACCAGCCTTATCCGCAGACCGTTACGGTTAAGCGTCAGCAGTCTGGCACGCTCAGCCTCTGACTGTAGGGTTTCAGCAGCTGCCACCGGAGAGTAGCCTGCATAGGTGATTTCCCATCCGTTCTGACGAATGGATGCCACGCGGCCTGCAATATCAAGGTCGATTTCGGATGGCGTATCCGGCGAATTCGTGCCCTGCACCCAGTACTGCAAGCCTGAGAGTGGCAAGCGCCAGCCCAATACCCGTTCTGTGAGTTCTTCCACATTATCGGCGTAATAATGTTCCTGCTCGGCAGTTATCAGAGACACACCCTCGGCTGTGCGCTCAATCTGCCCGACAGCCTGACCTATGGGTGAGAGAAGGAGAATCTGATCGTTGTCCTGCACATGGCGCCACTGAACTCCACCGGAAAAACCGTCTCTGCCTTCTTTCACCGATACCCTGCCAATCAGCCGGAAGCCTTCGCTTTTCGCTTCCATTGCGCCGGGCTCCATGATAACAGTGCTGGCTACATTCTTTTCTTCCGGGGCAAGGGTCGCACAAGCGGAAAAAAAAGCAGGCGCCAGAAAAACAAGATGCCATGAGCGCAAGGAGCCAAGGTAGGACAGGGAGCCAAGGCAGGACAGGGAAAATCTTCCGAAATTTTTCAACCTCGGACAAGCCGGGTTCACAGAGCGAACAGGCTGCGAATCAACGCAGGACATCCTCTATCCCACCCTCACGCTACTTCATGAACTTCTTCATCACGCCAATCAACGCTTCGTTGCCGGGATGATTCTTGAGCGCCGCCTGCCAGATCTCTTTCGCTTCGTCCTTCATTCCCTGCACCCACAACACTTCCCCCAGGTGAGCAGCGATTTCCGGATCGGGATTCATTGCAAATGCCTGTCGCAGATAGCTTGATGCCTGGTTGATGTCCCCCATGCGATAGTGCACCCATCCCAGGCTGTCGATGATGTAGGGATCGACAGGAGAAAGCTTGATCGCTTTCTCGATCAGTTCCAGCGCCTCCGGCAGGCGCCGGCTGGAGTGTTCGGCAATACCGTAACCCAGAGCATTGTAGGCGTGGGCATGGTCGGGCCTCAGTCGGATCAATTTGCGCAGATCCTGCTCCATGATATCCACCTTGCCTATTTTCTCCGCAGCCAGGGCATGGTCATAAAGCAGCTCGGGGGAATCGGGAAGTTTTTCAAGACCGCTGTTCAGGAGCTGAAAAGCTTTCCTGTAAGCGCCCGACTCGCGCAACAATTGCGCCTCGGCGATGATTACCTGTGCGCGCTGCTGCTCATTGGCCACCGGCAGTTGCTGCAAATGCTGGAGACCCTCCTTCATTCTGCCCGCTCTGCTCAACAGGATGGCATATTTGATCTGTGCCGGGATAAACTGGGTTCCATCCGTAACCGAACGATACCAATTCAACGCCTGGGGGATCTGCTGTTTTTTTTCACTGATGCCACCGAGATAAAAGCGCACCATTCCCGGGTCCCGATAACCCAGTTCCAGCGCTCTTTTGAAATTCGACTCGGCTACATCGTAGTTCTGTAACTCCAGGGATAACAGGCCGACGGCAACAGCGACATCTGGGTTATCCGGATTTTCTGTCAGCAATTTCTGGAACTGCTCCCGGGCTTTGCTATAATCTCTTTCAGCCAGCAGCAGGCGTGCATAGGTGATGCGTGTATCGTTGGCTTTGGGATAGCGCTTGAGATAATCGTCGAAAAACTCGATTGCGCGGGCGTTGGATTCGCGCGCCAGGATACGTCCTTCGTAAATTGCCGCCATCTCCCACTCCGGCCGCAGCGCCAGTGCTTTTTTCATTTCTTCCAGAGCGGTATCGAAACGCTCGGCAAACCACGCTGCCTGGGACTCGGCAAAATGCGCTTCCGGCAGATCGGGATAAGGTTGCGCGAGCTGCTTTACCAGTTCGAAGATTGCACTTTTGTTGGGACTGCGCACCAGCAGGCTGTTCAGTTGCATGAAAGCATCATCGATCTTGTCTCCCGCAACCGCCAGCAATTTTTCCAGATGGGGACGGGCTTCATCCAATCTGTCAAAATGCACCAGCAATGCAGCCATCATCTGACGAGCTGGAATCGATTCCGGATCGAGTTCTATCCAGATTTTTGCCGCTTCGAGAGCGAATGCCGGCTGGCGCGCCTGAAGCGCGGCTTCCGTGGCGCGTTGGGCCACGCGCGGATCCTGAGTGCTTTTTGCAAGCTTGAGATAAGTACGAAGACCGATTTCCGTGTCGCCCCGCTGCAGCGCTGTCTCCGCCAGCAGAAAATCGAACAGCATGGAGGGGGTCAAATCCTGATTGGGTAATCTTGACTGCTCTGATTCCTTCCTCTCTGCCGGCTTTTCCGCCTTGAGAGGAGTCTTGGCAGGAAGATGTGAACAGGCGGCAAGAAAGAGCAGCGATAATGCGCCGGGAACTTTAAGACTCATGCGGAAATCCGGAAGATTCGAAAAAGGGGCTGCAAATGGATGGGTTCCTTCAGCACAGCCCACATATTAGGTATATTTTACGCTTATCACAAGTAGACACCTGAGCCGTAACGTCTGCTGGCAAGGATTTACCGGCGGCACCAGCTCCACGATTGCGCACTGCGTTCCACTGAAATGAAAAAATGAATTCAATCCATCCGCCAACCTGAATCATTGATCTTGTCATGTCTGCAAAAACAGAACAGAAAACCGTTTCAGCGCATGGCCTGAGCCGTTATTTTGGCGCCCGCATTGCCGTTGACCAGGTCAGCCTGGAACTGGGACAAGGGGAAGTGCTTGGTCTCCTCGGACCCAATGGCGCGGGCAAGACGACGATCATGCGCCTCCTCACCGGGAATCTTGCTCCCAACAACGGCAAGGTCGAAATCTGCGGCATGGATTTGCAGAAACAAACACTCAAGGCGAAAGCCTGTATCGGCTATCTGCCGGAGATACCCCCCCTCTACCGGGAGTTAACGATAGATGAGTATTTACGGCTTGCGGTGAAACTGCGTCGTCTCGCCCGTTCGAAAACAGACGATGCAATCAGGAAGGCAGTGGAACGTTGCGGACTGGATAATGTGCGCCGGCGGCTGATCGGCTCCCTGTCAAAAGGCTATCAGCAGCGCGCGGGTATAGCCCAGGCCATCATTCACGATCCGGCAGTCATCATTCTCGACGAACCGACCTCGGGGCTTGATCCCAACCAGATGCGCGACGTCCGGTCACTCATCCGTGAACTTGGCGCAATGAGAAGCATGATTTTTTCAACACACGCCTTATCGGAGGTTGAGAGCGTGTGCGACCGTGTGCAGATCATCAACCAAGGGCGACAGGTGTTCGAGGGCTCGGTGGATATGATGAAGCTGGAAGGAACCCGGCTCGAAGAGATATTCACGCAATCCACCATGGAGAAAATTGAAACTTGATTACGATCATTGCCCGGAAGGAGCTGGGAGTATTGTTCGGGTCCCCTTTGGCATGGGTGATACTTGCTCTGGCGCAACTGGTATTCGCCTGGTTTTACCTGGCGAATCTTGAAAGTTTCCTGCAGGTTCAACCGCAGCTGATAAGAATCGCCCATCCGCCAGGAGCAACCGAAGCAATTGCGGCTCCGTTATTCTCCATAGGTGCAGTCGTGCTGCTGATGATAACGCCGCTTTTGACCTCCCGTCTCATTGCCGAGGAGCGCCGCAATCACACCTTGCCTTTCCTGATTTCCGCACCTGTTTCAATGACGGAAATTGTCCTGGGAAAGTTTCTCGGCCTGATGATTTTTCTCTCGGTCATCATCGCCCTGATTGTCGCACTGGCGGTTTCCCTGCTTGCGGGAGGCAGACTGGATTTCGGCCTGTTGCTGAGCAACGTTGCTGGTCTGTGGCTTCTCTCAGCCTGTTTCGTTGCGCTCGGGTTATATATCTCCTGCCTCAGCACCCAACCTGCCATCGCGGGAGCAGCGGCGCTCTGCATACTTTTCGCGCTATGGATCATGGATAACGCTGAAAGCGGAGAAAACGGCATAACGCGCAGCTTGTCCCCGTTCGCTCATTTTGAAAATTTCAACCGGGGAATGATCGATACATTCGATCTCGCTTATTTTGCTCTTTTCATTTTATTTTTTCTGGCCTTATCCGTTCGCTGGCTGAAACTGTACAGGTAGATATGCTGCTCAAGAGGAAAAAACTGCGCTTGCGCTGGACACAAAGCGCAATATTTTTGATATCGCTCATACTGCTGGTGGCGTTGCCCGGTTACCTGGCCTGGGAGAATCGCATCCAGTGGGATGTTACCCAGAACGAACGCAACAGCCTGAGCCCGACCAGCCTGGAGGTGCTGAAGCAAATGGAGGGTCCCCTGCTGGGGAGTGTCTACATATCTCCCCAGGATGCTCAACTTGGTAATGTATCCAAGATTATCCGTGACTTTCTGACACCTTATCAGCATGCCAAGCCTGATTTCGCTGTCACCTTCATCGACCCCTCCGAGCACCCCGAGCTTGCACGGGAGGCAGGTGTCGAGGGCAGCGGCGAAATGATCATCGAATATAACGGCAGGGTGGAACGGCTGAACACGTTCAATGAGCACACACTGATCAACCTGTTGATGCGGTTGATGCGCACCGGCAGCAGGCCGATAGTGACGCTCAGCGGCCATGGCGAACGCAAACTGGACGGTATTGGCAATCGTGACCTCGGGGAATTTGGGCGGCAACTGACGGCAAAAGGCTTCAGGATTCAACCGCTCAATCTGATCATCACTCCTGAAGTGCCCGCGGATACGAGCCTGCTCGTCATTGCTTCGCCTCAAGCCGATCTGTCCGAGGGCGAAGTCGATCGAATACTCGCGTATATCGAGCGCGGCGGCAATCTTTTATGGCTGCTGGACCAGCAACCTTTGCACGGATTGCAGCCACTGGCGGAGAAGCTTGAACTGACTCTGACGCCCGGGGTGGTGATCGATCCCCAGGCGGGGCAGCTGAAAGCACCCGTAACTTTTTCTGTAGGCGCAGTCTACGGCGAACATCCCATTACCCGCAACTTTGACTACCTCACGGTATTTCCTTTTGCACGCCAGATCACAATCAACGAAAACGATGCATGGCACAGCCACTCGCTGGTGGAGGCCGGAGAAAACGGATGGGTGGAAACAGGTGATCTGAATGCCGGCATCGCATTCGATGCGATGTATGACGTATCCGGTCCGGTCAGCATCGCCGCTGTGTTGAGCCGCACGGTCAATGACCAGGAGCAGCGGGTCGCCGTTATCGGAAGCGGCTATTTTCTCGCCAACGCTTACCTCGGCTACGGCAGGAATCTTGATTTTGGTGTCAATCTCGTCAACTGGCTTGCCGGCGATGAAGACCTCATCGCTATCCAGCCACGAACGACCATTGACAACAGCTTGACCTTGAAGGAACCGACGCTGACGATAATAGCCTGGGGGTTCCTCATCGTGATGCCGCTGATTTTCCTTGGAAGCGGGATGATGATATGGTGGCGGCGCAAAAGAAGATAAAGAATGCTTCCCGCTGCTTCTCGCAGGATACGGAGCAACCGATCAGTCCGGTGAATCAAGAATCCTGGACAACGTTCCCCATGCCCTGAGCATACCTGACCATACCGGCGACCTCTTTATCCCAACATTCCATCCCGACATTCGAATTGCCTGAACTGCCTGAAGTCGAAGTTGTCCGTCGCGGTATCGCCCCTGAACTCGAGGGGTGCAAGATCGCCGGCTTGACGATACGAAATCCGAATCTGCGTTGGCCAGTGCCGGACCTTGAGCGAACGCTTCGCGGTCTGGAAATCAGAACGGTAACGCGTCGTGGAAAATACCTCTTGCTCGACTGCGGCGCGGGCACGCTGATCCTGCATCTCGGCATGTCTGGCAGCTTGAGATTGCTGCCCCTTGCAGCTAATATCGCCCCGCAGAAGCACGACCATGTCGATCTGCTTCTGGATAACGGTATGGTTCTTCGTTTTCGGGATCCTCGCCGCTTTGGGGCTGTGCTGTGGACTGCGGGAAATGCCGTGGACCACCCGTTACTGTCTCACCTGGGGCCCGAACCGCTTACCGAAGCATTCGACGGCAAGCTGCTGTACAGAAGAACACGAAACCGCAGCGCCAGCATTAAAGAGGTATTGATGAACAGCCGCATTGTCGTCGGCGTCGGAAACATTTACGCAAACGAAGCACTCTTTCTTGCTGGCATTCATCCCGCCATCGCTGCCGGCCGGATTGGAGCGAGAAGATGCGCGGGGTTGGCGCAGGCAATCAAGGAAACCCTCGGGCGCGCGATAGAAGCAGGTGGCAGCAGCTTGCGCGATTTTGTCGGCAGCGATGGCAATCCCGGGTATTTCCAGCAGCAGTATTGGGTTTATGGCCGGACCGGGCAGCCTTGCCGAAAATGTGGTACAAATATCGAACAGATCAGGCAAGGGCAGCGTTCGAGTTTTTATTGCCCGCGTTGCCAGAAATAAGTTCACTGGAATACATGAATATTACATTCATTGGTGGCGGCAACATGGCTTGCGCTTTGATGGGCGGCCTGCTGCAACAGAATTATTCACCGGCACAGATACGGGTAGCGGAGATCAACGCTGAAACACGCGAGAGAGTCCGGCGTGAATTTGGCGTGGAGACAGTCGCGGAACTTGCGCAGGGCATGACCGACGACAGGGAGATAATCGTGCTCGCCGTAAAACCGCAGCAGCTCTCCATCGTGGCGCGCGGGCTCGCGCCGCTGCTCAAGCAGAACCTTGTCATCTCGATTGCCGCGGGTATTCGGGCAGAGGCCCTTTCACCTTGGCTCGGTGGGTATACTCGCGTTGTGCGCGCAATGCCGAACACGCCCGCGCTGGTGGGCTCCGGCGTTACCGGACTCTATGCAATGGCAGGCGTGAACGATGAAGAAAAACATGAAGCGGAGGCTATACTCCGCGCGGTCGGCACTGTGCTATGGGTTGAAAGCGAAGAACTGCTGGATGCAGTGACCGCCACCTCGGGCAGTGGTCCTGCTTATGTATTCTATTTCATCGAGGCCATGCAAAAGGCAGGACAGGAATTGGGGCTGGATGTGGACCAGACGCGCAAACTGAGCATTGAAACCTTTCTTGGAGCCGCCAGGCTCGCGAGTGAGAGCAGGGATGAGGCGAGCGTTCTGCGTGCGCGGGTCACATCGCCCGGCGGCACGACGGAGCGCGCGATAAGGTCGCTGGAAAATGACGATGTCAAGAACGGAATCATCCGGGCGATCCGTGTCGCATATCAGCGGTCACGCGAGATGGGCGACGAATTCGGCCGGACATGACAGAATAGGATAGAGAATAACCCATGCGCGCAAGTCGCGCAGTAAAAAACGGATAACCTTTTATGATCAGTCAGATACTCATATTTCTGCTCGATACCCTGCTGGGGTTGTTTTCCCTGGCGCTGCTGCTGCGCTTTTATATGCAACTAGTGCGCGCGCCGTATGGAAACCCGCTCTCGTCATTTCTGATTGCAATAACGGATTTTCTGGTCAAACCCGCAAGGCGCGTCATTCCCGGTTATCGCGGCATGGATCTTGCGACGCTTTTGCTGGCATGGATTACTCAAGTCATGTTGCTGGCGAGCGTGTTAATGCTGAAGGGTTACAACCTCAGCTTCAACCCCGACTCCACAATAGGCGCTGCCGCGGGAGGGCTGGCGCTCCTGGGGTTGGTGGAAATCATCAAGACGACGCTTTACATCATCATGGTGGCGATCATCATCCAGGCTGTGCTTTCGTGGATTAATCCCTACAATTCGCTGGCCCCGCTGCTCGACAGCTTCACCCGGCCGTTTCTAGGCGTTATCCGCGAGCACATTCCTCCCATCGGAAATATCGATCTCTCGCCGCTGTTCGTACTGATCGTCATTCAGTTGCTTCTTTTTGTAACGGCGGGAATGGAGCGGGAAGTCAGTCGCCTGTTCTGACCGTGACAATCACTTCAAGCGACGAATGGTATCGCAGCGATGTTACCGGGAAGCGCCTGATTCTCACTCTGCATGTACAGCCCGGTGCGAGGCGTACTGAAGTCGTCGGCTCGCACGGCGATGCCCTGAAAATCAAACTTGCCGCCCCGCCGGTGGAAGGTGCAGCGAATGCTGCTTTGCTCGCATTCCTCGCCGGGGTTTTTGGAGTGCCTCAGCGTCAGGTAATACTCAGGCAAGGAGCCAGATCGCGACGCAAAATCATTGAAATCGAGGGGATGGCCTGCGGAGCCGATAGGCTATTGAAGCAGGCTGCCAGTTGATACTTCGGCTACCGCTATCGCTATTGTTGCAAGCTACCCAATCGGCATTCCATGAGCAAGCGCTTTCAAAAAATCGCCGTTATTTTGCGATCGTGATGCTCGGCACTCCCGAGCGCGGCAGATCCGTAACCGTCATCTGGAACAGGAGATACAGCAGCTGGAAGGCGCTCCGGTTCCAGCGGGCCAGGGGCCCCCGGGTGTGTACCGAGTAATACTGATCATAGGCACGCACCCACAGATCGGCTTCCCGGGGAGCCGAATCCGTCACCAGCAGTTCCATGGTAGCAACAGGATTTTCATCATCCTCCAGGGGCGGTGTACGGAAGTCTTTCTCCACATGGTATTCCGGCTCGTCGCCCAGGGTGCGTCCGAGGAAATTGAGAATGGCATGGAAGCTGCGGAGACGAAAGGTCCCTTTCATGTGCCACTCCCCGCCATAATGATTGGGGCGAATATCGAAAGCGACATCATTGGAACTCCATTCACGCGCCTCATTGCTCAAGCGCTTGCGCTCCTCTAGCGAGAGGATGTTGGGGTCATAATTGGTGATGAGAATAGGTCCCGGTGCCTGCTTGAGCAGGATGTAGGTGTTTTCCCGCGCGTCATAGTGTACGGAAAACTCTTTCTGCAGAGCCTGAAAACCTTCTGCCGTCACCGAACCGGCGGGAATGGTCCAGGTCTGCTCCAGAATCAATGGCTCTGCGTGGAGGTGGTTATTATCCTGTATGGCGGACAAATGCAGCACCACCCGCCTGAACATGCCGTAGCCGGGTGAATCAAAGGGCCGATTGCGATAGGAAACCTGCCGGCCTTCGTTATCATTAATGCGCACTTCCTGAGCCATCAGTCGCATCAGGAGATCGATATCGAAACGCTGACGGAGCAAAAGCGTGAGTTTGTTTTCCTGAAATGGGGTGAGCAGACGTCGGGTAAATTCCTCTCCCTCTACCGGAACAATGCTGATCGTGGGATTCTCCGCCACGCTTCCCCCAAACACAGGCATCAGTATGCCACCAGCATTTCCCGTCAGCGCTGGGGTGGCGCCGGCACTGACACGGAAATCGAACGTTGCTGCAACGTTCGATACGCCGGTGAAGTGTACCGGCTGATTATGATAAGCACGCGCTATATTCACCAGCAGTTGCCTGGAGGCGGCCCCGGTAGTCGCATCGTCATAGGCATCGACGGCACGATTGAGCGCAATGGGAGATGCGCAACCGCCCAGCAGAAACAGGGGCAGGAGCAGGAGCAGACATGGGAGTTGCGGCAAGATGCCCGCGTGTCCGGTAAGGAAAAAGGTCATTCGTCTTGTTCTCTTTTTTTGCCGGCTTATTTCCGGAATCTTTCAAAGCGCCAGATTTTTGCTCGCCTCAAGCAGGACTGCGATACCGATAAGGGCAAACACGGCTGCTGCAATTCCACGCACGAGGCGCGCCGGAATCCGATTTGCCAAGTGTTCGCCCAGATAGACCGCGGGAACATTCGCGATCATCATTCCGAGCGTAGTGCCTGCCACCACCGCCGAAAACATCTGATACTGCGCTGCCAAGGCCGCAGTCGCTATTTGTGTCTTGTCGCCCATTTCTGCAAGGAAAAAAGCCAGCAGCGTGGCGCTGAAAACACCGGCGCCGTCGCCCCCGGTTCCGGCCTGGGCTTCATCAAGCTGATCGGGAATGAGCGTCCAGATCGCCATGCCGACAAACAGCAGGCCCAGTATCCAGTTCAGGGTTTCAGGACCAAGTTGCGTGATGATCCACGAACCGATTGCGGCAGCGAAGGCATGGTTCAACAGGGTAGCGACGAGTATACCGAGCACGATGGGAACCGGCTGGCGAAATTTTGCCGCGAGGATAAAGGCGAGAAGCTGTGTTTTGTCGCCAATCTCTGCGAGTGCGACAACACCAGCCGAAACAAGGAAAGCTTCCACGTTCTTACGCTCCAGGCCGGACAAGAATCGAGACCACGCTTCTCCCCGGCCTTCCGGAGACAATGTGGTCAAAGGTCTTGCCAGGCACGGAACTGCTTGCACCATGACCGGACAGGTCAAGTATGTTGATGCAAGCCCTTCAATTCGACAGAAGGAGGCTACTCCCCGATGACCGGAATATTCTACTTGCCGAATAAAACCTTGTCCATGCGCCGGGATTTGTTAACAGGCCCTCATGAAGATGGGGACAACGGGGTCTTTTTTTGTCAACTCGGTGCAATCGAGCCTACCCTATTTGATTTGACGCTGGAATCAGCAAATGGATTATGGATTCGCAATTGCCCGTCTATCAGTAGTCCGTGTTGCATGTCCTCGGAGTACAAAGTGTCGCACTGCGAGACCAGCGCGGCTGCCACGATCAGCCCATCGTAAACACTCAAGCCGTAACGCTCTGCCACCAGCAGTCCCCGATCATGTATCTCCAGGGTCAACGATTCACACGGGCATATCGAGCGGACCAGGATGAGCACTTCGTTGACCTCGCGCCATGGTATGGAGAGTTTGCGACGCATTACGTTAGCCATTTCATTCAGGACTTGTACGCTGATCGTGCCCCCAATACGCACAACTTCTTCGGCGCGCGCTGCCTTGGCTGTGTCTGCGGAGAGCAGATATAGCAGGATATTGGTATCGATGAAGCTAGTCACGCTCATTCGCTTCTTCGCGGTCAAACTTGAAATCTGCCGGTAGCTTGCCGCGATACTTGCGTAACCGCTCAAGGAGCGCTTCTGTGTCGGGCTTCTTCCTGATCTCGAATACCCTGTCGCTGGCTATGATGACCTCGATGTCATCTCCCTCACGCAGGCTCAACGCTTCAACAACGGAAGCAGGCAGACGAATCGCCAGACTATTGCCCCATTTCGAGACTTGCATAGAACCCCTCGTATGGATATACACAAGCAAAAAGTATATTGCATAACAGGATCAATTTGTCGCCACGTAGATTTCGTTCCAGGGGACAGCGTCCTTCTGTTATCGTCCAGCTTCGTCACGGCCTTGGATAGCCATATCGCCTCTTCCTCGAATGTCATCCTTCCCTCCCCGCTGTTGATATACCTGAGACTGTGTCTCAAAACCCGTGTCAATGTGCATGAAACCCCGTGCTTTTGTGTCTCGAAAGCCGTGTCTCTAGCCTTCAATTTGGGGATGACCCGCTGTACGATTACATTGTCACCCTTGAAGCTGTATCCCTGTAGGAATCCGATAGCGACGAGATTATCCAACGCATTGCGACAGTTCCGTTTGAAACCTACAGGTTAGATAACGGCTCTACCGGAAACTCACCGTGATTCTGCTAATCTGGATTTATATCGCGCATGAACCAGGTTTGGAAGAAAGGCATTTTGCATTAAATATTTACCAATGAGGTGGAAACGAGGAGTACGCGATGTTCAAAAAGAATCTCCCCCAGCGTGACAACAGGAGTCTCGAGAATGAGGTCATCCTGGCCGTGATCGCGCTGTACCTGTTGCTCGCACTCGTCATGACCGTCGTGCACTACATACAGCCGTCGGAGCAGACAGCAGCCACATCTTCCATGTCGCCTTCCCATCGGGAAAAAGCCGAAGCAGAAAAATAAACTGAAACCTGGAGCGGCACCACAACCATAAGAGGGGAGTTCATCATGATTCGCAGTGTTGTGAGGGATAATCACTCACTCTGCATCATTCACGGCCTGCCGCGGCGGGAGGGCGACGAGCATGTCGTCTGGCTGGAGATCAATGCGCCGACGCCCGAGGACATTATGTGTCTGAAGCAGCGCTTCGGAATCGACACTACACGGCAGGCAGGCAGCGTCTCCGATGATGGGATCTTCATGTACATGCGAGCCAAACTCCTCCGTCTGGGCAGCAACGGGACGCCAAGCTTTGGCGATGTAACTTTCATGCTGGGCGAGCAACTGGTCGCGATTCTCTGCCAGGATCCCGATTTCCACCCGTTCGACACAGCATTGCAGCGCATGAATCGCAGGCCGAATCATGCCCGGAATCCGAAATCGGTACTTCGACTATTGTTGCAGGTGGCCAATGACAGTGCGGATACGGTAATAGATCGTCTCGCGGATGAACTGGAGCGAAGCGCAGAAGAGATTTCCGAAATATCGGATGGGTATAACGCGCAAGGCAGAGAACTGGGGGTACCCGACCTGATAGAAACCATGCAAGACCTGAATGAAAAGGAAGATATTATTTCCCACTGCCTGGAAGCGCAGTTGTCGCTGGCACGCACCGTGCGTTACTTGAGTGGCGAGATCGATAATGTGGCGGAGGCAGAGCTGCAGATATTGACCACGGAGCTGGCCGAAGACGTGGCCGGCGTAAAGGAGCATGCCTACTTCGAGCACGAGAAGGTGCGGTATCTGCAGAATGCGGTCACGAATATTCTCAACATCAAGCAGAACCAGATCGTCAAGGTCTTTACCATCATCACCGCGGTTTTCCTGCCACCCACGCTGGTGGGCACCTTCTACGGCATGAACTTCGCCGTAATGCCGGAACTCTCATGGGAATACGGATTCATTTACTCGATGGGGTTGACCGTGTCGGCTGCGCTGCTGCCACTTATATACATAAAACGCAAGGGATGGTTGCGATAAGATTGCGGCCATATGCAAAGCGGAGAACAGGTGCTCTGCGGAACTCCAAAACCGCGTTTTCGGTCTATCGCGGCGGGTGGGCATTTTCTTTGCTATATTGGACTTGCAAATAAGAATAAAAAGACGGTTTGCCTGAAGAGGGCTAAGCGGAACCTCACATAGAAAGGAGAAAATCTCATGAAGAAGCTTCTGATCGCATCTGCTTTAAGCTTCGGCCTGGTTTCGACCGCCGCCCTTGCCCAGGAGGAAACGGAAGCCATCGGGAAGCCGGGCGACCCCAGTCACGCTTCCCGGATCGTTGAAATAACTGCGGTGGATAACCGCTTCAAACCTGACAGGATCAATGTAAAACAAGGTGAAACCATAAAGTTTCTGATCACGAACCTGGGTAAGAAAAAACACGAGATGATGATCGGCACTGCGGAAGAAATTGATAAGCATGGTAAAATGCTAAAAAAACATTCTGACCATGCGCATCCGGACCAGCCAAACATGGTTTCGATCGAGCCTGGTCGGACTGGAGAGTTGGTGTGGCATTTCACGGACGCAGGCGTAGTAGATTTTGCCTGCCCGCTGCCCGGCCACTTCAAAGGTATGAATTTCCCAGGTATGAAAGGCACAATCACAGTAGGAGCGAAATGAAAATATCGAGACACGCAGTATTAGCTGGAATCATGTTTGCTGCCTTTGCGGGCGGCGCTTATGCTTCCGCAACAGTTGACGTTTACAAAAGTTCCACCTGCAAGTGCTGCGCGAAGTGGGTCGATCATATGCGTGCCAATGGATTTACCGTGAATACCCATGATGTAGGCAACAAGGAAGCCCGTGAGCAGGCGGGCATCGCCCCTGTACTCGGTTCATGTCACACCGCGCTGGTCGACGGCTATGCAATTGAAGGTCACGTGCCTGCACAAGATGTCAAACGACTTCTCAAGGAGCGTCCCAGCGCCATCGGCCTGACCGCTCCCGGCATGCCGCATGGTTCCCCTGGAATGGAAGGCGAGCGTAACGATCCGTACGATGTACTTCTGATTAACAAACAGGGGGTCACATCGATTTACAGCCGTCATCTTCCCTCTGATCCGAAAGCATCTGTGATGAGACTCAAATGAGGAGCTTCAGATCATCGAGCGATAGCGAGGTATGCGATAAGAAGCTTGCGGGCCCCGGCATTCCGGGCAATGGCTGTGGCGATAACCGGAAAAGTGACAGGCATGAGAGCCGGACAATCATGAATATGCGATTATTGCTCCTGGCAAGCATGACGATTGGACTGATCGCGGGATGCGGCGAGCCGAAGCAACCCGCCTCGCCACCCGCAACCACTCCGGCAACCACCCCGCCTTCCGCCACGGAGACTGCGCCTTCTGAGGCACCGCCGACGTCTTCCGCACCTCCTGCTGCGGGGTCCAGTACGGTTCCGGCTGAACCAACCTCGCCCGCCGCTGCTCAGGTGGAGCCGCCTAAAAATCTCGCCGCACGCAAGTTGGCGCCGGAAAAAATCAAGCGCGGTGAAGAGACTTATCGAAAGAACTGTGCAAGTTGTCACGGACCAAACGGTGAAGCTACACCGGGTTGGCGTACTCCGGGGCCGGATGGCCGGTATCCTCCACCACCATTGGATGGCAGTGCTCACGCCTGGCATCACTCAACGGAAACTTTGGAAAAAATGATTCAGGATGGTAGCGTGGATGGCGCCATGCCTGCCTGGAAGGGAAAACTGACAGACCAGCAGATCGGGGACGTGATTGTCTGGATCAAATCGCTCTGGCCCGATGAGGTTTATGATATCTGGTATAAGGAAATCGAAAACAAGCCGCAGCCGAAGCAGAATTAAGCGCTCACCGGCGAAGAGTGGCCAAGAGTGGCCAAGAGTGAGAGTAAGGGTCATAGCTGAAAGCGTGACCCTTAGCCCCATGACATGATCTGAATTAATGGTTCAGGCCTGCCCGGTTTTTTGCGTCCCGTTTTCTGCCTTCCTGGCTGAAGCGCGAGCCGGCAGTTTTTCGCGAATACGAGCAGATTTACCGGAGCGATCACGCAGATAATAAAGCTTGGCGCGACGCACTGCACCGCGGCGTTTGATCTCTATGCTTGCGATCAGGGGAGAATAGGTCTGAAACGTTCTTTCCACTCCCTCGCCGCTCGATACCTTGCGCACGGTAAAGGCAGAATTGAGACCACGGTTACGCTTGGCAATGACGGTACCTTCGTATGCCTGAATGCGTTTTCGGTCTCCTTCCACCACCTTGACGTTGACGACGACCGTATCTCCAGGGGCAAAATCGGGAATTGTCTTGCCCAGACGGCTGATTTCTTCGCTTTCAAGTTGCTCGATCAGATTCATTTCGTGACTCCTTGCCTTATATTCCTTGCGTTTCAGTAACTTCCAGTTTGGCACTCAATTCGCTTCGTATGCGTGCTGGAACTCTTCCAGCAACTTCCGCTCTTCCACGGTGAGGCCCTTCTCCATTTTCAATGCCAGCAGGTCAGGCCGCCGCAACCATGTTCTTCCCAGGGACTGCTGTAGCCGCCAGCGTTCAATCCTGGCGTGATTTCCCGACAATAAAACCTCGGGCACTACGCTTCCCCGATAGACCTCCGGTCGGGTGTAGTGGGGAAAATCCAGCAAACCTGCTGTAAAGGAATCCTGGTTCGCGGATTCCGGATCTCCCAATACGCCGGGCAACTGCCGCACTAGGCAATCCATGAGCACCATCGAGGCCAATTCACCGCCGGATACGACATAGTCTCCTATGGAAATCTCATAGTCCACCTGACGTTCGATCAGCCGCTCATCCACGCCTTCATAACGGCCTGCCAGCAACACCAATGCGGGCAATTCGCTTAACTCCGTCACCACGTCCTGGTTCAGGGGTCTTCCCTGGGGTGACAGATAAACCACTCTCGTGTTACTGATACCACAGGCCCTTTGCCTTTCCCTGGCAGCGGTTATCGCTTTTTCCAGGGGCTCGGCCAGCATTACCATGCCGGGGCCGCCTCCATAGGGCCGGTCGTCCACCCTGCGATAGTTGTCCTCGGTAAATTCCCGCGGATTCCAGGTATACAGGCGATAAATGGCATTTTCATTCGCCCGCCCGGTTACCCCGTACCTGGTTACAGCGTTGAACATTTCGGGAAACAGGGTGATAACGTCGAAATCGAACGTCATGATCAGTAGTCCAGACCCCAATCCACCGTAATCCGACCCGCCCCCAGATCCACCTTGATGACCACCTGGTCAATGAAAGGTATCAGTCTTTCGGTTTCTCCCGGGTTTTGCACCTGAAGCACATCGTTTGCTCCGGTTTCCAGCAGCCCTGCCACCTTACCCAGCGCCTCGCCCTGCAAATTGATGACTGCAAGCCCGATGAGATCCGACCAGTAATAACCTTCCTCGCCGCTCTCCGGCAATGTCGGCAACAACCTGCGGGGAATGGCGATCTTCAGTCCCTTCAGCCGCGCAGCCGCGTCACGGTCCGCACATCGTTCAAGTGAAGCCAGCAATACGTTCCCGTGAACCTCGCCTTCGATCACTTTGAATTTGTGCCACTTGCCGCCCTCGCTGCCCAGCCACCAGTCCGGGTAATCCAGCAAGCCATCCACATATTCAGTATAGGGAAAAACCTTGATCCAGCCGGCTACCGCATATGGACCGGCAACGCGGCCCATTATCACCATTGGTTCGGCTGCTTGGTCCGGTTCAGCTCCCTGCGACTTCTTGCCTGGAATCAAACTGTTTGATCAGCTTTCCCACGGTATCTGACAATTGCGCGCCTTTTGATTGCCAATAGGTGACGCGATCCAGCTTGACGCGCAGCAATTCCTCACCTCCGGCTGCCCGCGGGTTATAAAAACCGACGCGCTCGATAAACTTGCCGTCACGTGCATTGCGTGAATCTGCTACGACCATATTGAAAAACGGGCGTTTTTTTGCGCCGCCGCGCGCCAGTCGAATAATGACCATGTAAATTGCCTGTGGAGGTCCAAAACCGAAAAGGGTGAGATTTTACGGCAATTTTCAGGGATTTAGCAAGCAATACTTCTCCCCTTCTCCCCTCCCCGCTCTTTCACGCATGCGGTCAGTGCGCCTGCTCCCAGTTTGGCCCGATGCCTACCTCCACCAATAACGGCACCTGAAGTTGCGCCACGTTGCCCATGAGCCCCGGCAGCTCGCGCTTTATCGTCTCGATTTCATTTTCCGGCACCTCCAATACCAGTTCGTCATGGACCTGCATGATGAGTCTGCTGCGCAGGTCATGCCGCCGCAGCCAGTCATGCACTTCTATCATCGCGAGCTTGATGATATCCGCCGCGGTCCCCTGCATGGGCGCATTGATCGCTGCGCGTTCCGCCGCCTGTCTGCGCATGCCATTGGAACTGTTGATCTCCGGCAGCCACAGCCGTCGCCCCAGGACAGTCTCCACATAGCGGTTTTCCCTTGCGGTTTTTCGCGTCCGCTGCATGTAATCCGCCACTCCCGGATAGCGGGCAAAGTAGCGGTCCATATAGGCCCTGGCAGCGGCCCGCTCGATGCCGAGCTGCGTCGAGAGCCCGAATTCCGACATGCCGTAGATGAGGCCGAAATTGATGATTTTTGCATATCTGCGCTGTTCGCTGCTCACTGCCTCCAGGGGAACGCCGAATATCTCGGAACCCGTGGCGCGATGGATGTCTTCCCCTTGTGTAAAGGCCTTGAGCAGTCCGGCATCCTGTGAAATGTGCGCCATGATGCGTAATTCGATCTGCGAATAATCCGCGGAAACAATCCTGTATCCGCTCGGGGCAATGAATGCTTCCCGGATACGCCGCCCTTCGGGGGTGCGAATCGGTATGTTCTGCAGGTTCGGCTCGTTACTGGCGAGCCTGCCCGTCACCGCCACTGCCTGGGCATAATTGGTGTGCACTCTTCCAGTAACGGGATGCACCATGCGCGGCAGCTTGTCAGTGTAAGTCGACTTGAGTTTGGCAAGACCGCGATAATCCAGCAGAACCCTGGCGAGCGGATAATCGAGTGCGAGTTTTTGCAGCACATCTTCATCGGTGGAAGGAACGCCGCTCGGTGTTTTCTTTATGACAGGCAGCTTGAGTCTGTCAAACAGGATTTCCTGAATCTGTTTGGGTGAATTCAGGTTGAATGGCAACCCGGCAATGGTGCAGGCGCGCTCCTCCAGGGTCAGCATTTTCTCACCGAGCTCGCGGCTTTGCGTTTCCAGCAATTTGAGGTCCAGCAGTACGCCGTTGCGCTCCATCTCGAACAAGACATCCATCACGGGTATTTCCAGTGTGCGATAGATATGGTCGAGCTTTGCATCCTTGCCAACTTCAGCATACAGATGCTGGTGCAGCTGCAGCGTGATATCCGTATCCTCAGCCGCGTATTGCGCAGCGCGTTCGATATCCACCTGATCGAAACTTATCCGGGCGGCTCCCTTGCCAGTGACTTCATCATAGCTAATAGTTTTGATCCCCAGATGCCGCAGCGCAAGGTTGTCCATATCGTGCGGACGATGGGATTCAAAGACATAGGATTGCAGCAGCGTGTCGTGAACGATTCCTTTCAACCCGATGCCGTGGTTGGCGAACACGTGCCTGTCAAACTTCAGGTTCTGCCCCACTTTCGGAGCGGCGGCGTCTGTCAGCCAGGGTTTGAGCTTTTCGAGCACGAAGTCGAGCGACAACTGGCTGGGAGCGCCGGCATAACGATGTGCCAGCGGTACATAGCCCCCCTGATGCGGTTCCACCGAAAACGAGATACCCACCAGCTCGGCGCGCATCGGATCAAGTCCGGTCGTCTCAGTGTCGAGTGAAACAAGCTGCGCGGCGGCGATTCGCATCATCCACTCATCTAGCTGCTCCGGGGTAAGAATGGCCTGATAATCGGCCTGCACCAGATTCGAGCCTGCCTGGGCTGAACCCGCAGAAAGTGCATCAGCATCTCCTCCCGCCTGGGATTCCTGTTGCAACTCGCGTAACCAGCTCTTGAAATCCAGCCGCTCGTACAACTCCGCGAGCTTTACTGTGTTTAGGGGCTGGGGTCCGAGATCATGCAGGCAGACCGGCAACGAAACATCGCACTTGATGGAGAGCAGTTGCCGCGATCTGCTCAACCAGTCCAGCGCATTGCGCAGATTCTCCCCGATTACGCCGCCTATTTCGTGAGCGTGGACAATCAGATTGTCGAGTGTCCCATATTGGTTGAGCCACTTCACTGCGGTTTTCGGCCCCACTTTCGCTACGCCGGGAATGTTGTCGACCGCGTCGCCCACCAGCGCGAGGTAATCAAGCATGCGCTCCGGGGGTACGCCGAAACGGCCGAGCACACCGGCTTCGTCGAGCGTTTCATTCGTCATGGTATTGACGAGAGTCACCCGTGGGTTCACCAGTTGTGCAATGTCCTTGTCGCCAGTCGAAATGATGCAGCGTAGGTTCTCGCATTCCGCCTGCTTGACCAGCGTGCCGATCACATCGTCCGCCTCTACTCCTTCCACAGAAAGCATCGGCCATCCCATCGCATTTATGCATTCCAGGAGCGGCGCAATCTGGACGGCAAGCTCGTCGGGCATGGATGGCCGGTTTGCCTTGTACTCGGCATAGAGTTCATCACGGAAAGTCTTGCCTTTTGCATCAAATACGCAAGCGCTATAATCGGCCTGATAATCCTTGTGCAAGCGGCGCAGCATATTCAGCACGCCATAGACTGCACCGGTCGGCTCGTTATTGCGGTTGCGAAAATCGGGCAGCGCGTGAAAAGCGCGATACAGATAAGATGAACCATCGACCAGCAGTAGTGTTTTCATTTAACTTCCAAAGGTTTTCCGATGAGCCTGAAAAACAAAGCAGTCCGTACCATGACAGAGGATTTCCGGGAGAAGGCAGGATCAGGACGTGAATCCTGGCGCGTGTTCGGAATTATGGCAGAATTTGTCGAGGCAACGGAACGCCTCCACTCCGTCATGCCTGCGGTCAGCATTTTCGGCAGTGCCCGCACCCTCCCTGATCATCCCTACTATGAGTTAACCGAACAGATTGCGCGGCAACTCTCCGATGCAGGCTTTTCCGTCATTTCCGGTGGAGGTCCGGGCATCATGGAAGCGGCGAACAAGGGGGCGTATTATGGCGAATCTCCCAGTATCGGACTGAATATCCAGCTACCGCACGAGCAGCACCGGAATGTTTATCAGGACGTCAGTCAGACGTTTCGCCATTTTTTTGCGCGCAAATACATGTTCGTCAAACTCGCGACAGCCTATGTAGTGCTGCCCGGGGGATTCGGCACACTGGACGAACTGATGGAAGCGCTGACACTCGTCCAGACCGGAAAGACGCGCAGAATGCCCATTATCCTGGTTCGTTCGGATTTCTGGCGCGGCATGCTCGAGTGGCTGCAGAATGTGCTCGTTGCGGAGGGCATGATCGCCCCCGAAGATATGGACCTGATCCAGGTAATCGACGAGCCGGCGGAGGTGGTGGATGCGATATTCAAGTATTACGAGACGCGCGGCTTCGAGCCTTCCGCCGCGGAACGGGAAATTCAACTCAATCTATAACAGCCAGGGCATTTCGGATAGAATGGCGTATTGACCTGACCCGCCGGGAGGCGCCATGCGTCGTATCATTGTTGCACTGTTATTGAGTTCTGCACTACCGGCGGCGGCGCAATCCAATCAGCCCAAGGATCTGCGGCCCATCCCGGAAGTGCCGGAACCCCCGGAATTATCGCTGCCCTCGCCCGGTATCGAGGATGAGGAAGAATCGCTTGAGCCACAGGTTACCATCACCAAGCGGGGAGAGGACCAGATCGAGGAATATCGCCTCAATGGACGCCTCTACATGATCAAGGTCATACCGCGCATAGGGCTTCCGTATTACCTGATCGACAATCGCGGCGACGGCACTTTTTCCACCCACGATACAGGCGGTCTGGACCAGCGTATTCGCCCTCCGATGTGGGTGATAAAAGAGTTCTGATTTTTCCGGGACAGCCATTGCGCCTGATTAAACTGCTTCTGCCTTACTTTCCCGCTCCATGTCTGTCTTCACCACAGTTACCCATGAGCAGCTTTCCGCGTGGCTGAGAAATTATTCCATCGGTAAACTGATCAATCTGCAGGGCATCTCTTCCGGCATTGAAAATACGAATTATTTCGTCACCACCAGCCAGGGCAAATATGTTCTGACCCTGTTTGAGAAGCTGGCTCCGGCGGAGCTGCCCTACTATTTGAACCTGATGGCCTACCTGGCGCGCCACGGCCTTCCCTGCCCCAGCCCGGTAGCGGATCTCACCAATAAATTCCTGGGAGAGCTCAACGGCAAGCCGGCGAGCATTGTCACCTGCCTTCCCGGAAAGTCGCAGGAATCTCCTACGGCGGCGCACTGTGCCGAGGTTGGCGAACTCCTGGCGAACATGCATTTATCCGGCTTATCCTATCCGGAAAAAATAGAGAACTCGCGAGGACCCAGGTGGTGGAAAGCTGCGGCGCAGGAAGTCATGCCGTTTCTTTCAGAGGATGAGGCTGCGATGCTCAGGGAGGAATTACGCTTTCAATCATCGCATCGGGCGGAAAGTCTTCCGCGCGGCGTGATTCATGCCGACCTGTTTCGTGATAACGTGCTTTTCAACGACGGCGCGATGGGTGGAGTGATCGATTTCTATTTTGCCTGCAACGACGTGCTGCTATACGACCTGGCAATTACCGCGAACGACTGGTGCCTCGACGAAAATGCGGAACTGGACCCGGAGCGGACCTCATCACTGCTCGAAGCCTATCATCGCACCCGGCCGCTTCTGGAGGCCGAGCGTGACGCCTGGCCGGTGATGCTGCGTGGCGGGGCGTTGCGCTTCTGGCTCTCACGCCTGCAGGATTATCATCTGCCGCGGGCCGGAGAACTTACGCATGTGAAGGATCCCGCTCACTTCAAGCGTATACTGAAAAACCATGCAGCAGCACGCTCGAAGCTCGCCGAGGTGTGGATTTGACCGTCAGTTGAGCAGCTGGCGGATACCAGAGCATGGAAGTCGTTTATCGGAGAAAAAAAAGATGGATATCAGGCAGGTAGATGGGAGAAGGGGATGGGAGTGGATAGCGGAAGGTTTTCAATTGTTCCGCAAGGTCCCCATGGTATGGATTCTTCTTTGCACCACCCTTCTGCTGATCGCAGCCACCCTGGGACTTATCCCGGTAGCGGGCCAATTCATTTTCACGCTGCTCTCGCCGGTATTCCTGGCGGGATTGATGATCGGCTGCAGAACGCTGGAACGTGGGGGACAACTGGAAATAGCGCATCTCTTTGCAGGCTTCCGCAACGCCGGACCGCTGGTTACGATAGGAGGAATTTATCTGGTGGGCCAGGTGCTTATCGTTGGCATATTCATGCTGGTCGGTGGCGACGTGCTCATGAGCCTGCTGCTGGAAGGAAAACGGGTCGATGAAAACGAATTGAAAAACGTATCAGGCGATATGCTATCCGCTTCCCTGGTGGCGCTGACCCTGTCCATCCCTCTCCTGATGGCGACCTGGTTCGCACCCCTGCTCACGGTATTCAATGAAATGCCGCCAGTGGAAGCAATGCGAACGAGCTTTTTTGCGTGCGTGAAAAATATCGTGGCATTCCAGATTTACCTGCTGGTACTCGTGGGGCTCACAATCACCGCCATGATTCCTTACGGCCTGGGATTTTTTGTGCTGGTCCCGACCGTTTTTGCTTCGATCTATACCAGCTACATGGATATCTTTCAGGAAACAGCGAACTCCGGGGACGTCACGGAAGCCGCGTGAATCCGCCTGGGACATTCCATCCAACTACAGGCCCTTCCTAGGAAGAGCCTGTAGCATTTCAGATCCATTTCACTATGAGTTAGTAATGTGATTAGAAAGCTCAGCAATAGAGGGCGTAGCGAGAGCTTTGAGCCGCAAGCTTCCCCCTTACCCTTGCCTAGTAACGAAGGTGGGATGTGGGGGACAGTCATCCCTACCTACATAAATAAGTTTTAGAAATAAAAGGGAGGAGTTGCTGATTAGGCAGGATGATGGCCATTCTTCTTAAACTGGCGGTGCTCGTGGGTACGGCGGTCACGCCCTCTATAGCATTCCTTTGAATACTCGTCCGGTATAGTTCTTTTCTTTATTGCATCCCAGGCTGCTATAACAGGCGAGAACATTATTTCGCGAGGGGTTTCCTTTGCCGCATTTAAAAAACAAAAGAGACTTCTTTGAGTGTCAGTTTCAGTTTCATTATATTAGGTGTACAACCTGCAATCGAAAACGCGCTGACCTGCATTCAGCGGCTTTTTCGAGCAGAATTAACTGCGACCAGTGCCCACCTCAAACCGACATTCGTTGCGAATGAACCTGCATTCAGCCGGGCCGACCTGCATTCCATCGCCGCAAACCAGAATTATCTGCAACTACTAAGATGCCCAGTTTTCCAGAATTAAAGGCGCTTCGATTCGCTCGTAGTGGCGGCTGTTATTTGTGACCAGCACTGCTCCGGCCGACAGCGCATGCGCAGCGATCATCATATCCAGTTCGCCGATGGGCTGTCCGCTGCTCACGAGTTGGTGGCGGATTTCGGCGTACCAGTCAGCGGCTTCGCTATCCCACGGCACAATGCGCACGATCTTGAGGAACTGGCGCACAGCCAAATGCAGTCGGTGATCGGCGGGCAGGCGCTTCAACCCATATAACAGCTCGGCTCGTGTCATTACCGAGATGCAGACCATCGCGGGAATGAGCGAAGCCAACTTTGCTTCAATCGCTGGCGACTTACCCTTGATGAGATAACTTGCGGTATCGGTATCGAGCATATGCAACATCATGCGCGATCCACCTTCACATCCAGTTACAGTTCATCGTCAAACAGTCCACGCTCGGCAGGCTGCACGTTCATGGGGCGATCAGCCATGAAGTCGGCGGGTACGTTAATGGCACGCAACAGCTCGAAGAATTCACCCCACGTTTTCGCGCCAGGCCGGTTCGACAATACCACGTCGCCAGTTGCATCATCCCGTGTGATATATACCTCTTCGCCATCGAAGCGGAAATCGATCGGCAGGCGCACAGCTTGGCTGGCCCCGTTCTTGAACAGTTTTGCAATCCTGGTCTCGATCATGATCAATACTCCTTGAGTTCTGATGTGACATGGAAATATATACGAAAGTATATACTATTTTAAGGGTCGACGCGACCAGCAACAAGCTCAACCGACTTCCAACAAACCTCCGTTTATTGGACTCGATCTGCAACCTCGTGCAACGCGTCTGTAACCCGCCTTCCGGCACTCCATAATCTCTTTCCATTATTCAAGTTCCAGTTATACTTGAGTTAAGTGAATTATTGGACTTGCTACCATGCTGATCGGCTACGCTCGGATATCGACCGATGACCAGAACCTCGACTTGCAACGGGATGCCCTGAAGGCGGCTGGATCGGCTGGGCCGCTCCCTCAAGAACCTGATCCAATTAGTGGAACATCTCGAAACTGCCAAGGTAGGACTGCGCAGCTTGCAGGAAAACATTGACACCACCTCCAGCGAGGGGCGGTTGGTGTTCCATCTGTTCGGCGCACTGGCCGAGTTCGAGCGCCACCTGATTCGTGAGCGCACCCGGGCCGGTCTAGTCGCAGCGCGTACGCGTGGCCGCATGGGTGGGCGACCCGCAGCGGCTCGATCCCATCAAACGGGCGCTCGTGCTGAAGCTTCATCACGAACGCAACCACACCATCGAAGAAATTTGCAAAATGATGGGCATTTCCAAATCGACCCTGTGCAACTATCTGGATAAGGCCCACAGCGATGTCATCGGGGCGGCGTAAGCAGATTCCCGCCGATGCGCTGCTGCAATTGCGGCAACGGCTGGACCGTCTGCCGCGCAAAGCCCGGAGCGGGCGGCACAGGTGCTGGCCATCGCGCCAAGCTGTATGGCCTCTCGACCACCTCAGTGTATTTGGTGATCGTGGACTAAGGCCTGTTAACACTTCAAAGTAGCCCTTTGAACTGAAAGCTCTACCTGGAATGCTTGCATCAGAAGAAAATTTTTATAAACAATAACATGAACAATCTGTGGTAACACGCCCTAGCTAGAAAGCTGTTGGATGCATAGCAAAGTCGCCGTTGGTGCCATATCCTATCCGGAAGTTCAGCTCTGAACTTGATGTAACTGTTCCCTGCACTTCACTCATACCCCCAGCACAAGGGTCATTGGGCCACGCGCTAGAGCATTCAGCGATTAAGTTGACGCATAGCCGGAATTTCTGAAGTAATGAGAGCATTCCTGGGGAGAGAAAGCGTCGAGGAGTGAGCCGATACGTTTCCATGTGGTCTCGACAGAGCGTTCTTCTGTTTTACGCAGCAAGGTTTTAAGTTTGGCGAAGACCTGTTCGATTGGATTGAGGTCGGGACTGTATGGCGGCAGGAAGAATAGCCTTGCGCCAGATTTGCAGATGGCGCGCCTGACTACCTCACCTTTATGGCTGCCGGGATTGTCGAGAATGACGCTGTCGCCGGGTGTCAGGGTCGCCCGAGGAATTGCCTGACATAAGAGAGGAAGCTTGCCGCATTAACCGGACCGTCCAGCACCGCGGGCGCGTCGATGCGGTCGTGGCGCAGGGCGGCAAGAAAAGTGAGCGTCTTCCAGTGGCCCTGCGGCGCTTTGGCCCTCAGCCGTTCTCCCTTGCGGCAGCGACCGTGCGTGCGGATCATATTGGTCTTGACCCAGGTTTCGTCGATGAAAACCAGACGCTTTGGATCGACTTTAGGCTGATGTCTTTTCCAGATATCTCGCCTTCTCCTGACGTCGACTCGGTCCTGTTCGGAGGGCAGAACGCTTTTTTTTGAAGCTGATCCCCTCTGCCGTGAAAAAGCGTGACAGCATGCTCGTATCGGCTTTTATGCCGCACTCCTCCAGAAACCGCAGG
>Ga0182738_1001529_pt1 | contig 28776 bp, 29 predicted proteins | sample eDN5th30CBELigMG_FD_128876 | JGI IMG/M metagenome (GOLD analysis project Ga0182738, IMG submission 128876) | Enriched Miracle-Growth compost microbial communities from Emeryville, California, USA - eDNA 5th pass 30_C BE-Lig MG (version 2)... ...
AATCTGCTTGGGCCACAGCCAGTTCCACGTAACGCAGGTTGGTGGCGTCGTTGTCGACGCGCCCCTGGGCGTCCAGTACACCGCAGTGGCCGTGGTCGGTGAACTCGTCGAGGCAGGTATCGGCCATCAACACCGTCGAGTCACCCAGATCCTTGGCCAGATCACGCAATGCGACGTTGAGGATGCCGTCGGGATCCACGCCCACCGAACCGGTGCCGTCCTTGTCCTCGTCGAGCGGCACACCGAACAGCATCAGTCCGCCCACACCGGCGGCGACGGCGTCGGCCGCGGCCCGGCGAAGCGAATCCCGGGTGTGCTGAACCACTCCGGGCATCGAGTTGATCGGCCGTGGTTCGTCGATGCCGTCGGCGACGAACATCGGAAGGATCAGATGCCTTGGCTCCAGCGAGGTCTGGGCCACCAACCGGCGCATGGCCGGGGTGGTCCGCAGTCGACGGGGCCGATGCCTCGGGAACGCCACTAGCTCGTCTCCTTTCCGGCGAAATGGCATTCCATCAGGAAAAGTGCGAGTGCACGCCTGCTGGAATGCCGTTCCGGCGGGTGTTTACCTGCGGCGGCTCTTCTTGCGCGGCGGCGGGAGCGCACCCTCGGCGCGCAACCGGGCGGCGTGCTCGGCGAGCGCCTCGACCAGCGGTCCGACCGCGGCGGTCTCGGGCTGCACATCCACGCGCAGGCCGAATTCGATTGCGGTCTCGGCGGTTTTCGGTCCGATGCAGGCCACGATGGTGCGGGCGTGCGGCTTGCCCGCGATGCCGACGAGGTTGCGCACGGTCGAACTCGACGTGAAGCACACCGCGTCGAAACCACCGGTCTTGATCATCTCGCGGGTGTGCGCAGGCGGCGGGGCCGCACGCACGGTGCGGTACGCCGTGACGTCCTCGATCTCCCAGCCACGCTCACGCAGACCCTCGGCCAGCGTCTCGGTGGCGATGTCCGCACGCGGCAGCAACACACGGTTGACCGGGTCGAAAACCTCGTCGTAGGGCGGGAATTCATCCAGCAGGCCGAGCGAGGACTGCTCGCCCGACGGCACCAGTTCGGGATTGATCCCGAACGCGCGCACCTTGTCCGCGGTGGCCTGCCCCACGCAGGCGATCTTCACGCCGGAGAACGCGCGGGCGTCCAGACCGAACTCGTTGAACTTCTCCCACACCGCGCGAACGGCGTTGGTGGAGGTGAACACGACCCACTGGAACCGGCCGTCGACCAGGCCCTTGACCGCGCGCTCCATCTGCGCCGGGCTGCGCGGCGGCTCGACGGCGATGGTGGGCACCTCGATCGGCAGGGCGCCGTGCGTGACGAGCCGCTCGCTCATCTCGCCGGCCTGATCCTTGGTGCGCGGCACCAGCACGGTCCAGCCGTACAGGGCGCGGCTCTCCCACCAGTTCAGCTTGGCGCGGTTGGCGACGGTCTTGCCGATGGTGACCACCAGCGGTCCGGTCAGCGGGCCCAACAGCTCGCTGCCCGCGGGCTTCTCCACCACGGTCTTGTCGGTGAGCCCCACCAGCGTGGTCTCGACCGAACGCTGCTGGCAGGTGGTGCCGTTGGCCGTGACGACCGCGGGCGTGTTCTCGACGAGCCCGTGCTCGATGAGCGTGCGGGCGGCATCCGGCAGGTGCGACGCGGTCGCATGCAGGATCAGCGGCCCCGGCGCGGCCGCCAGTGCGGCCCAGTCGACGTCGCCACGCACGTCGGCGACGGTGTGCGACGACCCCAGCGGCAGGCCGGCGTACGTCGGAACCGCGGTGGTGTCGGGCAGACCCGGGACGATCTCGAAGGTCAGATGCGTCTTGGCCAGTGCGTTGATCTCGGTGATCACGGCATCCACCGACAGCGGGTCACCCGCGATCAGGCGCACGACGTTGTATCCGTGGCGCGCCTCGGACGCGAGCGTCTTGGCGACCTCGGCCGGGTCGCCGAGCGCGGGACGCACCTCGGGTCCGCCGGGGATGACCGCCGGATCGTCGGACTTGGCGTCATCGGCCTTGTCGGCCTTGTCGGACTTGTCCGACTTGTCGGTGGCCTTGTCGGCCTTGTCGTTCTTCTTGGCGGGCGCCGGACCCGCCGCCGGGGGCAGATCGGTGCCGACGAGGGCGAGCACCGCCTCGGGCACATCGGGATCGGTGAAGACCAGCTCGGCATGCGCGAGCACGGCCTGCGCCCTGGTGGTCAGCAGGCCCGGGTCACCGGGGCCCGAACCGACGAACGTGATGCGACCGGGCTTGACCTTGCGGCTGCGCGACCGGCTCGAGCTCTCACGCGGCTGAGGGTCGGCCGCCGGGCTCTCGGCCGCACCGACCGAACCCTCGGCCGCACCGACCACCGCAACCGCAGCGTCGGCACCGCCCACCTTGGTGAGACTGTCGGCTCCGCCCATGGTGGCCACGCTTTCAACTCCGCCGAAGGTGGCCAGACTCTCGGCTCCGCCAACTGCAGTCAGACTCTCGGCTCCGCCGAGGGGGACCTGCCGGGTCATTTCTCACTCCCACGCTCTTCCAACAGCTCCCGTGCACCCAGATCGAACAGCTCCGCAGCCACCGAGACGCCGAGTTCAGCGGCCCGATCGGGAGTACCGATGCCGGACGCACGGATCACGTCGGATCCGTCCAGCGTCGCTGCGCAGCCGCGCAACGACAGCTCTTCGAAGACGTTGCCGTCCTCATCGATCGACTCGACCACTTCAGCGATCGCACCGACCGGTGCGGAACAACCCGCCTCCAGTTCGGCGAGCAGGACCCGTTCAGCGGTGACCGCGGCTCGCGTATCGGCGTCGTCCAACTCCGACAAGATCGCGATCAGCTCGGTGTCGCCCGCACGACATTCCACCGCGAGCGCGCCCTGAGCCGGCGCTGGCAACATCTGCACCGGCTCGAGCGTCTCGGTGACAACGTTCAGTCGTCCGATCCGGGCCAGACCCGCCCGGGCGACCACGATGCCGTCGAGTTCACCGCTCGTAACCCTGTTCAACCTGGTATCTAGGTTGCCTCGTAGGGGGCGGATTTCCAAACCGAGACCCAGTGCTCTAAGCTGTGCGGCCCGTCGCGGGCTCGACGTGCCGATCACGGAGCCCGTCGGCAACTCTCCGAGCACCAGTCCGTCGCGGGCCACCAGCGCGTCGCGTGGGTCCTCACGACGCGGTATCGCGGGGATGCAGAAGCGTTCGTCGGACGCGGTGGGCAAATCCTTGTAGGAGTGCACGGCCATGTCGACGCGGCCGTCGTGGATCGCCTCACGCAGAGCGGCGGTGAACACGCCGATCCCGATGTCCGCGATCGGTCCCTGGTTGCGGTCACCCTCGGTGGAGATGATGACGAGCTCACAGGGATGCCCTGCGGCCAGCAGAGCGTCCCTGACAGTGCCGGCCTGTGTCGTAGCCAGGAGGCTACCCCGGGTGCCGAGCCGGATCACCGAATCGCGGTTGTTTGCCAAGCTCTACTCAGTCTTATCGAGATCGGTTGTTATCAAGGGCAATTCACTGGCCGCAACCGCTTCTACGGCTTGCGGATCGAGTTCGAACAGTTCCCGCAGCGCCTCGGCGTAGCTGTCCCCGCCGGGGGCGCTCGCGAGTTGTTTCACACGCACCGTCGGCGCGTGCAGCAGTTTGTCGACGACGCGACGGACGGTCTTGGCGACCTCGTCGCGGTGCGCCGCGTCCAGTCCGGGCAGCCGGTTGTCCAGGCGCAGCAGTTCGGCCTCGACGACGTCGGCGGCGCGCTGCCGCAGCGCCGTCACGGTCGGGGTGACCTCGGCCATGCGCTGGCCCGCCAGGTAGTTCGCCACCTCGGCGGCCACGATGTTGCGCGCGGCCTCCGCGTCGACCGCTGCCGCACGTGCGGACGGTTCGCGCTGGATGCGGTCCATGTCGACGACCCACACGCCCGGCAAACCCGACACGGCCGGATCGACGTCGCGCGGCATGCCCAGGTCGCACACGACCATCTGGTGTTCGGCACCGGCCAGGGTGCGCTGTGCCAGCGCGTAGTGCACGTCGGCCAGCGAGACCACCGGGCGCACGGCGCCGGTGCTGCTGAGCACGACGTCGGCGTCGACGAGTGCCCGGGCGATGTCGTCCAGACCCACGGCGTCGGCCACCACGCCCTGCTCGGTGAGGTTCTTGGCCAGGCGCTCGGCGCGCGGCAGGGACCGGTTGACCACGTGGACGCGTTCGATGCCCGCGCGCACCAGGTGCGCACCGGCGAGTGCGCCCATCGCGCCCGCACCGACCACGGCCGCGGTACGGCCACCGAGCCCACCCGAGAGTTTGGTCTCGGCCATGCCGAGCGCCACCGAGACCACCGACGCGCCTGCGGCGTCGATCCCGGTCTCCGAGTGCACCCGCTTGCCCACCGACAGGGCGCGCTGCGCGAGTTCGTGCAGTGTGCGGCCCACGGTGCGGTTGGCCTCGGCCGTCGCGTACGCGCGACGCACCTGTCCCAGCACCTGCTGCTCGCCGATGACCGCGGAATCCAGACCGCTGGTCACCGCGAACAGATGCTCGACGGCCGCCTCCGCGTAGCGGACATAGGCGTATTTGGTCAGGTCATTGAGGGACATACCGGAGCGCTCAGCGAGCACCTGCCCGATCACCGACAGACCGCCGTGGAAGGCCTCGACCACCGCATACACCTCGACGCGGTTGCAGGTGGAAAGCACCATGGCCTCGGTAACCAGTGAGGACTGGAGAACCTGGTCGATGATCTTCGCCTGCTCGGCTTCGTTGGTGCTCAGCTGTTCGAGCACAGACACCGGCGCACTGCGGTGCGAAACCCCGAATAGCAGCACGCTCACGGCTTCATCACCACGTCAACCAAGGTATCGGTTTTCCGGGCGGCCTCCAAATTTCACCTAGTTAGTCACCTGGTATATGCGCAGTAGGTTGATGCATTCAGAAGCCTGGAAACCTGCTGGTTTGCCATCGATGGGCCACCGACCACACCCCGCGCGGCGCTAGTGGCCGAGATCACTCCGCAGCTGCGCCGCGTCGACCTCCCAGTAGCTGTGTTCGGTCCCGTCCAGCAACACCACCGGCAGCAGGTCGCCGTACTGTGCGCGCAGGCTGTTGTCGCCCTCGGCGGCGAGCGCGTCGACGTCGGTGGTCACCAGCGTGAACCCGAGCTCGTCACGAAGCACCGTGAGCTCCTCGGCCGCGCGGGCGCACAGATGGCATCCGGCCCGTGTCAGCAACGTCACGGTGTGCCCTGCGGCGGGTCCTGGTTGCGAGCGCTCCACCCCGCCAGTATCCCGTTAGGGTTGTTGCGTGTCCGAAATCGGTAGTGCCGGGGCGTCAGAACGGGCCGTGACTGATGAGGCCGGGGAGGCTCGCGGGGCTCAGGAGCTCGGCGGCGAGGCCAGTGCCGAGGTGGCCGTCACCGACCTGCAGGCCGAGCAGACACCTCCACCGAGCGCTCCTCCGCCGGACCTGACCGCCGCGGCGTTCTTCGACGTCGACAACACCCTGGTGCAAGGCTCGTCGCTGGTGCACTTCGCGCGCGGCCTGGCGGCCAGGAAGTACTTCACCTACCGCGACATCCTAGGCATCGCATATGCGCAGGCCAAATTCCAGCTGACCGGCAAGGAGAACAGCGACGACGTCGCCGCGGGCCGGCGCAAGGCGCTCGCATTCATCGAGGGCCGGTCGACCGCCGAACTGGTCGCGCTCGGCGAGGAGATCTACGACGAGATCATCGCCGACAAGATCTGGCCCGGCACCCGCGCGCTGGCCCAGATGCACCTCGACGCCGGTCAGCAGGTCTGGCTGGTCACCGCGACGCCCTACGAGCTGGCGGCCACGATCGCCAAGCGGCTGGGCTTCACGGGCGCACTGGGCACGGTCGCGGAGTCGGTCGACGGCGTCTTCACCGGGCGTCTGGTGGGCGACATCCTGCACGGCACCGGCAAGGCGCACGCCGTGCGCTCGCTGGCGATCCGCGAGGGTCTGAATCTGCGCCGCTGCACGGCCTACTCCGACAGCTTCAACGACGTGCCCATGCTGTCGCTCGTCGGCACCGCGGTCGCGATCAACCCGGACGCCGCGCTGCGCGACGTCGCGCGGGAACGCGGCTGGGAGATCCGCGACTTCCGCACGGCCCGCAAAGCGGCCCGCATCGGTGTGCCGTCCGCGCTGGCCCTAGGGGCGCTCGGCGGCGCGCTGGCCGCGGTGGCCTCCCGCCGCCATGACCTTCGCTGACCTTCGCTGACATTCGCTGAACCCCCACGCTGATAGGCTTCCGCAGCCGGGCAGTTGAAGCTGGAAGCACGGGAGTAGCAGAGAACACATGAGCATCGCGGCAAACATCATCGGGACTCACTACCGCTACCCCGACTATTTCGAGGTCGGCCGGGAGAAGGTCCGCGAGTTCTCGGCGGCCGTCAAGGACGACCACCCCGCGCATTTCGACGAGGCGGCGGCCAAGGAGTGCGGCCACGACAACCTCATCGCGCCGCTGACCTTCCTGGCGGTCGCGGGCCGTCGAGTGCAGCTCGACCTGTTCGACAAGTTCGACGTGCCGATCAACCTCGAGCGTGTGCTGCACCGGGACCAGAAGCTGATCTTCCACCGTCCGATCGTGGTCGGTGACAAGCTGTGGTTCGACTCGTACCTGGACTCGGTGATCGAGTCGCACGGCACGGTGATCTGCGAGATCCGTGCCGAGGTGACCGACGACGACGGCAAGCCCGTGGCCACCAGCATCGTCACGATGCTCGGCGAGGCCGAGATCGACGAGGCCGACGAGATCAGTTCCCAGATCGCCGCGGCGCGCGATGCCGCCATCGCCAAAATGGTTGCCGGGCAAAAGTCCAGTTCCTGAGTTCACCCGCCGGGCGGAGGTTCGGCCGCCTCAGCCGAAGAACATGTTCCGGCGGCCCGCCAGCAGCTGGTACAGCGTGTGCTGGATGGTCTCGCGCACCTGGTCGGTCAGCTCGAAGGTGACCATCGGGTCGTCGGCGGCACTCTCGTCGTAGTCCTGCGTGTCGATCGGCTCACCGAACTTGATGTGCCACTTCGACGGCAGCGGGATCATCCCGGCCGGGCCTGCGAGCGGGAAGAACGGCGTCACCGGGAAGTACGGCAGGTTGAGCAGCCGGGCGAGCAGCTTGAGATCGGCGATCATCGGATAGATCTCCTCAGAGCCGACGATCGAGCACGGCACGATGGGTGCCTTGGCGCGCAGGGCCGCAGACACGAAGCCACCGCGGCCGAACCGCTGCAGCTTGTAGCGATCCTTGAACGGCTTGCCCAGCCCCTTGAATCCCTCCGGGAACACCGCGGTGAGTTCACCGTTGGCCAGCAGGCGGTGCGCGTCGGTGGTGCACGCGAGCGTGTGGCCCGCCTTGCGCGCGGCCTGCCCGACCATCGGCAGGTCGAACACGAGATCGGCCGCCAGCAGGCGCAGGTCACGGTGCAGCGGGTGGTGGTCATGCACGGCCACCTGGGCCATCAGACCGTCGAACGGCAGCACCCCGGCGTGGTTGGCGACGACGAGCGCGGCCCCCGAATCGGGCAGGTTCTCGATGCCGGAGACCTCGACGCGGAACCACGACTTGAAGAACACCCTGAGCAACGGCAGGAAGATTGCCTCGTTGAGGTGTTGGTCGAAACCGAATTCGTCGACCGCGTAGTCGCCCGTCATCCGCTTGCGGATGAACTCGGCCACCGCGGAGATGCTCTTGGCGATCTCGGTGGGCTCGTCGGCCGCACCGGATCCGGCCGCGCCGAGACGTCGCTGGTCGATCTCGTGCACCACGGCCGCGATCTGCTCGGCAGGCGCCCTGGTACCCGGATCGGCGAGCAGCGACGGATGCCTGCGTGCACTCTCGGTTTTTTGGGCGGCTCTTCGGGCAGCCGAGGCACGAGTCGAATTACCGTGCAGCGGAATCACTTTCGCTTTAGGTTCGCCCGCCACCTTGCATCCTTCTCCCCACCGAGATCAGAGCCAGTACTACCGTCCCCAACGCTGCGCCAAGGCAACTGCACGGCTCTCCAGCGAGCCTACCCACCGCGGATCGATGATCGGCGTCAATCCACGGCCACGAACGTAATCGTCGAACGCTTCCCCCGTCGTCCACTTGGGACTGTATCCCAGGTCGCGGCGCATTCGCGTGGTATCCATGACGCGGCCGTAACTCAGATAGTTGAGTTGTTCACGATCCACCTCGCTGTAACGCGTGGCCCTGTTCAGCGAATCCACTGCGGCGAGTGCCGATCTCGGCACCGGGAGCCGGATCCGGCCCGAGCGGCGCAGCGCCTGACTCATCATGATTATGCCGTCGGCGCCGATGTTGAACGTGCCGGCCTTGCCTGCCACGGTGGCGTGCTCGAGGGCACCGAGCGCGTCCTGCTCGTGCAGCAGTTGCAGCCGCGCGTCGTGCCCGACGACGCAGGGCACCACCGGCCCGGCCAGATAGCGCGACAGCGCCGTGTCCATCGCGGGGCCGATCATGTTGGCCAGCCGCAGGATCGTGACGGCGATGTCGGGACGACGCCGGGCGAGACCTCGCGCGTAGCCCTCGATGTCGATGCTGTCGCGGGCGAAGCCATCGCGCGGCGGACGGCGCGCGCTGCTCTCCTCGGTGAACATCACCGGATCGCGCGAACTCGACCCGTAGACCTCGGAGGTCGACTTGAGGATGACCCGGCGTACCGACGGCGTCTTCTGGCACGCCGCGAACAACTGGATGGCCCCCATCACGTTGAGCTCTTTCAACGTGGCCCGGCCACCCGAGCGGGGCGCGTACGACGCGGCCGCGGCGTGCACGACGGTGTCGACGTTGCCGTTGCGGATCACCTTGGCGATGAACGGATTGCGGATGTCGGCGCGCACGAACTCCGCGCGCCCCATCCTTCGCAGCAAATCCTTGCTGGGCGTGATCGCGTCGACCGCGATGACATGGTCGATCGACGGGTTCTGCGCCAGCCTCGCGGTCAGGTAACCGCCGAGGAACCGGCACGCACCCGTGACCAGAACCACTTTCGGGCCGGGTGCCGCATCCGCGGGACCCGAACCCCCTTCACCGCCGGCACCAGGGACCCCCGTTGGGCGTCCACCAGAACGTCCATCAGAATCCATCGGCCCAGCCTAGCGGCCGCGGCAGAAAGTTACTTACCGAGTTTTCTGCGCTGCACGCGAGTTCGCCGAAGCAGCTTGCGATGCTTCTTCTTCGACATACGCTTACGCCGCTTCTTGATGACTGAACCCATAGACTCCGCAGTCTCCGCTATCTAAAGCCGTTGATTGACCCGGTTACCTTACCCGGGTCTGCCCGGTAAACGGAAAACGGCCGCTCTGCGCGGGCTCCGGCGGGCGGCACGAGGCGCCCGGGGACGCCTCAGATCGCCGTCTGACGCGTTGCCCCGGGTCCGCCGGACGCCGGTGATACCCCGATCAGCCCGCGTCGAAGTACGAGGTCTCCAGCAGGTCGTGAACGGCTTTGGCGTGCACACGGAACGACCGGCCCACGCGGACCGCGGGCAATTCACCGTTGTGCACCAGCCGGTACACCGTCATCTTCGAGACCCTCATCAAGCTCGCCACCTCGGCGACCGTCAGAAATTGAGCTCGGGGCTGGCCGTCGCCAGCATCCCGCGCCGATGGCCCGTTCATAGACGTCATCGCAACCCAATCAATCAGGCACGGGCAGTCCCGGCGGCTTCCCCACCGCCGGCACCAACCCGCGCATACAAGGGGAGAATAGCGTGGCGGGTGGGGTTACTGCGACGGGTGTGGGGTAATCCATTGGAATTTGTTGAATTACTCCGATGTAATTCCTAGCTGCTCAGAGCGCGTTTTCGCGGCTTCCACGGCATTTGCCACCGCGGCGCGCAGCCCGCCCCGCTCGAGTTCGCGCAGACCAGCGGCGGTTGTGCCGGCCGGCGAGGTGACGGTGGCCCGCAACTGGGCCGGTGTGGTGTCCAGCGCCGCGCCTCCCGCGGCGTTCACCTGATCCAGGCGGTCCAGCAGCATCGCGGCCGAACCGGCCATCGTCTGGGCAACCAGATCGGTCGCCACGGCACGCGACAGCCCGACAGCCACCCCGGCGTCGACCATCGCCTCGGCCATCAGGAAGAAGTACGCCGGGCCCGAACCGGACAGGGCCGTGACGGCGTCCAGTTGGGACTCGGAGACCGTGATGACGCCACCGACCGCGTCGAACAGCGTCGAGACCTCCTTGAGCTGCTCGGGCGTCGCGAAGCGACCGGGTGCCAGCGCGCTGACGCCGCCGCCGACGATCACCGGCGCATTGGGCATCACCCGGATCACCGGCGAGCCCGCGGGCAGCTTGGCCTCGTAGTACGCGGTGCCGACGCCGGCCGCGATGGTGACGAAAACCTGCTCGGCCGTATCGGTCTCGGCGTTGGCAGCGGCCTCGGCGATCTCGCCGATCACCTTCTCGACGTCGGCGGGCTTGACGGCGACGACGACGTAGTGGGCATTCTCGGCGGCGTCGGCAACCGACGTGACGCGCACGGAGTACTTGTCCGCCAGGTACTTGGCACGCTCGGGGAACTTCTCCGCAACGACCATGTCCTTGACCTGCCTGCCGGCCCGGAGCAGGCCGGACAACAGTGCCTCACCCATGCTTCCGCCGCCGATGATCGCGATTCTCGACATGCGGTCAGCATTTCATGGTCGTCGGCTATCCCTGGGCGGTGGGGACCATCGCGAGCTGCCGCGACTGCACGATGATGCGGCCCTCGCAGTCGACCACGGTGTGGTCCTCGTCGAACCAGTCCTCGCCGATCTGCACCGTCGTGCACATGACGCGCAGCCAGCCGTCGGCAGGCAGACCACGCAGATATGCCGTCAGCTGGACCGTGGGCGCCCAACCGGTGCGCTCCACGGCAAAGGTCACCGGCGCGGACACATCGCCGCACAGGAGCGCGAACAGGACGTCCGGCGCAACCCCCTTGGGACGCACCCAGTACTCGAACACCGGCGGACCACCACCCTCGCGGGCGCCGAGCGTGTGCAGGGCAGGCCTGATGTCGCAGCCGTGCGCCAGGTGCACGATGTGCTCCATCGGATGTCCCGGGCCGATCGGGGCGATCTCGGGCGGCGGTTCGGGCGCCATGAGCGGGCTCACCGGGTTGAACGACAGCAGCGGGGCGACATGGTGTTCGGGTTCGCCGAGCGTCACCGACGCCCGCACAGCCGTGCGGGCGCCCTGGTTGAGTTCGACGTCGACGACGCTGATCCGCCTGCCGCGCTTGCACACCGTGGTGACCAGACGCATGGGACCGGGGTCGGGTGCCCACAGGAAGTTGCCGCTCACGGCGATCGGCTGGAGCTCACCCCCGATCTGGGTCTGCGCGGCGTTGGCGCACAGCGCGAGCATCGCGCCGCCGTGCACCTTGGGCCCGATCGTCCAGTGTTCGTCGAGTGCGCCGTCATAGATCCCGTCACCGGCAGGGGTGAGCGCCATGGCATCGGTGAACAGCGTCGAGGCCGACACATCGCCTCCTTCTGGGGACTGCAGCGAAGACTTCAGCGCAGCAGATGCTTGCGGGCGAACTGTAGCGACTCGGTCAGAAGCGCCTCACGCTCGCCGTTGGTGCGTGCGGTCTGCGTGGTCACCTCCAGCACCACGTGCCCGGCGAAATCACTCTCGGCGAGCATCCGGCACACCTGGGCGACCGGCTGTGTGCCGCGGCCGGGAACCAGGTGCTCGTCGGTCGAGGCGCCGTTGCCGTCGGCCAGGTGCAGATGCACCAGCCCGTCGCCCATGCGCCGCGCCATGTCCACCGCATCGGTGCCTGCCGTCGCAGTGTGGCTCAGATCGAGCGTGTAGTGCGCGTGATTGCCGTCCAGCGGGTCGTAGGACGGCGCGAACGCCGAGATGCCCGGTCCCGGCCTGCCCCCGCGTTTGCGCATGCGCTCGATCGAGGTCTGGCCCGCACCGAAGAACCGGTCCGCACGGAAGGGGAACATGTTCTCGACGGCGACCATGACGTCACTGCCCGCCTCCAGTTCGGCGACCTGCTCGCTGAACCCCTCGGCGTAGCGGCGCTGCCACCGGAACGGCGGGTGGACGACGACGGTCTGCGCACCGAGCTGCTCGGCCGCGCGCACACTGCGCTCCAGTTTGGTGATCGGGTTGGCGCCCCATACGCGTTGCGAGATCAGCAGACACGGCGCGTGCACCGACAGCACCGGGACGCCGTAGTTCGCCGACAGTTTCTCGACGGCGTCGATGTCCTGGCTGACCGATTCGGCCCACACCATCAGCTCGACACCGTCGTAGCCGAGGCGTGCCGCGATCTCGAAGGCCGCCTCGGTTCTCAGCGGGTAGACGGAAGCCGTGGACAGGCCGACCTTGATGGCGGGGCGCACAGTTGATCGTCTACCGGCGCGCTCAGCTCGCCTGCAGCAGAGCCAGCGGCCCGAACGTCACGAGCGCACCGACGGCCACCGCGGTGAGTGTGCTGCCGATGTCCTCGGTCTTGCGGACCACGCGCACACCGCCTGCCAGGCCGAGGATCACCAGCACGCCGAGCACCAGCGCGACGATGGTGTTCCACTTCCACAGCTGGTCGAACGCGACGAACAGGCCCGCGCCGAACGCGACCGCGATGACGCATTGCGCGACAACCCACAGCCCCCGCACCAGCGGTGAACCCTCGTCCTCGTCGACCTCGTCGTCCTCGTCGAGTTCATCGGCGAGGTCGTCGGCGTACTCGTCGTCCTCGCGGTCCAGATCCCTTTCGAGATCCCGGTCCAGGTCGTCGTCGACCGACGGTCCGCCGAACAGCGACCCCAGCGGGTACGACGCGTCGCGCGCATCGCGGCGGTCCGGACCGGTGTCGTCGGCGATGTCGGCCTCGAAACCGGAATCGAGCCCGGTGTCGGGGGCGCCGTCGTCGAGATCGTCGAGCGGGTCCGGGCTCATCTGCTCGGCGCCGGTACCACTCGGGGTGTACTCGCGCGTGCCCGACGCGAACTGGTTGCGTCGGGGCCGCGGCCGGAATTCGACAGGCTCCGGGTCGATCTCGCGCGTCTTCAGGTGCGCGTCGTAGTCGGCCTCGGCATCCCTGGCCGCGCCGGCATCCGGGGCGGGTTGGTCCGCGACGACGGCGGCCTCCCGCGGCGTGGCGCCGTTGCGCGCGGGCCGGGGTTCGGTTTCGGGGGTCTTCTCGAGGGCTGTTTGCGGCGCTTCTTCGCGGGCCGGGACCGCCTCGACCACAGTGGTCTCTTCGAGGCTCGTGTCACGTTCGCGTTGCCGGCGCGAGGTCTGCGGCGCCGAGTCGTCGTCGGTGATGACGGGAATCTCGCCCGTGAGTTCGGCAACAGTCACCGCGTCGGCGTTACCGCGCCTGCGCCGACGTCGCCCGCCGACGGGCGGTGCCCCGATCGTTCCGTTCTTGGCCAGCAACTCCGCGACCGATATCGGCCGCGAGGGGGTCTGGCTATCTTCAGGTCCTGTCATGTCGTGTTGCCTTAGGGGCTAGCTCTTCCTTATCGTCCGGCGTCGCGCGCAGCCGCGGCCACCAGGGCGGTTCCATCGGCCTCGCTGTCGAGCTTCCGCAGGATCAGCCCTTCCCGCAACGCCCAGGGGCAAATGTCGACGGATTCGATTTCCAGTGCTCGCATACTAGCTTCAGCAACCAAAGCACCGGCCACGATCTGTGGAGCCCGTTCGGCACTCACCCCTTCCAGTTCAGCGCGGTCAGCCGCCGTCATCCTAGAGATGAAAGCTATGAGCTGTCTTAATCCGGTCGCGGTGAGCGTCCGCTTGACGCGGGGGCCCGCCCCTGACGGTGCCGCTCCGGTCAGCCGGGCCAGCGACCTGAACGTCTTCGACGTCGCCACGGCCAGGTCAGGAGCCCCGGCGCGCCGTATCGTGGCGCCCGCGTCGGCGAGCTCGGTGGCGAGCCAGTCGCGCAGCATCGCGACAGCCCTGCGCCCCGGTGGATCGTCGGGCAGCCACTCCCTGGTCAACCGGCCCGCGCCCAGCGGCAGCGACAACGCCACCTCGGGTTCCTCGTCGACCCCGTTGGACAGCTCCAGCGAACCGCCGCCGATGTCGATGTTGATGATGCGGCCCGCGCTCCAGCCGTACCAGCGGCGCACTGCCAGGAAGGTCAGCCGTGATTCGTCGACGCCGCTGAGCACCTGCAGGGACACCCCGGTCTCGGCGCGGACCCTGGCCAGCACGTCTTCGGAGTTGGTGGCGTCACGCACCGCCGAGGTGGCAAAGGCCATGAGCTCGGCACAGCCGGAACTCGTGGCGATCTTGGCGAATTCGTCGACGGTCGCGACCAGCTTGTCGGCGCCTTTTCGCGTGAGTTTGCCGGAGCCGTCGATGGCCTCGGCGAGGCGCAGTGCGGCCTTGGTGGAACTCATCGGGGTGGGATGGCCACCACGGTGCGCATCCACCACGAGAAGATGGACTGTGTTGCTGCCCACATCGAGCACGCCTAACCGCACGGGTCAAACCTAGTCGGTCGTCCTGTGGGTTCCGTAGTGGACCCGCGGGCCGGGCCGCGCCCGGTCGGCCCGGGGCGAGGGAAACGAGTAGCGTTTGCACTGTGACACGTGTGCATCCTGGTGAGGTTGAACTCGACTTCGCCCGTGAGTGGGTGGAGTTCTACGACCCCGATGACGCGGACCATCTCATCGCGGCGGACATGACCTGGCTGCTGTCCCGCTGGACGTGCGTGTTCGGCACCCCGGCGTGCCAGGGCACCGTGGAGGGCCGCCCCGACGACGGTTGCTGCTCGCACGGCGCGTTCCTGTCCGACGACGACGACCGGGCCCGGCTCGACGACGCCGTCAAGCAGCTCACCGACGAGGACTGGCAGTTCCGCGAGAAGGGCCTGGGCAAGAAGGGCTACCTCGAGGACGACGAGTACGACGGCAAGCCGAACCTGCGTACCCGGAAGTACAAGGGCGCCTGCATCTTTCTGAACCGCCCCGGCTTCCCGGCGGGCATCGGGTGCGCGCTGCACAGCAAGGCGCTCAAGCTCGGTGTCGAGCCGTGGACCATGAAGCCCGACGTGTGCTGGCAGCTGCCGATCCGGCGCAGCCAGGACTGGGTCGAACGGCCCGACGGCACGCAGATCCTCAAGACGGTCATCACCGAGTACGACCGCCGCGGGTGGGGCGAGGGCGGTGCCGACCTGCACTGGTACTGCACGGGCGATCCGAACGCACACGTGGGCAGCCGACCGGTGTGGGAGTCCTACGCACCCGAGCTGACCGCCCTGCTGGGCGAGAAGGCCTACGCCGAGCTGGCGGCAATCTGCAAGCGCCGCAGCCGTTTAGGGCTGGTCGCCGTCCATCCGGCGACGCGGCTGGCCGAGAGCGGGACATCCGGCCCGCAGCGGTAGCCGGCGGCGGCTCAGCGCCGGGTTCAGCCCTCCAGCTTGTATCCCAGGCCGCGTACGGTCACCAGGTGCACCGGGTTGGCCGGATCCTCCTCGATCTTCGACCGCAGCCTTTTGACGTGCACGTCAAGGGTTTTGGTGTCGCCGACGTAGTCCGCGCCCCACACCCGGTCGATGAGCTGACCGCGGGTGAGCACGCGACCACTGTTGCGCATCAGGTACTCGAGCAGGTCGAACTCCTTGAGCGGCAACGTGATCGGTTCACCGTTGACGCTCACCACGTGTCGTTCGACGTCCATGCGCACGGGACCGGCCTCCAGCACACCGTCGTCGGCGCCCGCGTCGTCGTTGTCGGCGCCACGGCGCAACACCGCACGAATCCGGGCGATGAGTTCACGCGCCGAGTACGGCTTGGTGACGTAGTCGTCAGCACCGAGCTCGAGGCCGACCACCTTGTCGATCTCGCTGTCGCGCGCCGTCACCATGATGACGGGGACGCTTGACCGCGCACGCAACTGCTTGCACACGTCGGTGCCACTCATGCCGGGGAGCATGAGATCCAGCAGCACGATGTCGGCGCCGGAGCGTTCGAACTCCGCGAGGGCCGACGGGCCGTCGCCCACCACGGTGGCCTCGAAGCCCTCCTTACGGAGCAGAAACGCCAAGGGATCGGCCAGCGATTCCTCGTCTTCAACGATCAACACGCTGGTCATCGTTCTCGTTGGTCCTCTCGTTCGTCCGAATGTGATTCGGGGTCGGGGTATTCGGGGATCGACAACGTGAACGTCGACCCCGTTCCCGGCTGACTCCACAGCCGGATGGATCCGTTGTGGTTGGCGGCCACGTGTTTGACGATCGCCAGTCCGAGCCCGGTGCCGCCCGTGGCTCGCGACCGCGCCTTGTCGACGCGGAAGAACCGCTCGAACACCCGCTCCTGATCGTCCTTGGCGATGCCGATGCCACGGTCGGTGACCGCGATCTCGATGTTGCCGCCGCGTCTGCGCCGGCTGATCGACACGTCGGTTCCGTTGGGCGAGTAGGCGATCGCATTGGACACCAGGTTGGCGATCGCGGTCACCAGCAGGCCTTCGTCGCCGAGGACGCGGTATCCGGTCGGCGCGTCGGTGGTGATCGAGATCTGCGAGTTGTCCGCGGCGACCTTGTGCCGCGACACCGCCTCGGACACGATGCTGTCGACGTCCACGGCGTCCAGATCGGGCAGACGCTCGGCACCCTGCAGCCGCGAGAGTTCGATGAGCTCACCGATCATGTCCGCGAGGCGGTGTGACTCGGCGACCATCTTCTCGGCGAACCGGCGCACGGTGTCGGGGTCGTCGGCCGAGGCCAGCAGGGCCTCGGCCAGCACGCTCATGGCACCCACCGGTGTCTTGAGCTCGTGGCTGACGTTCGCGACGAAGTCGCGCCGGGTGGCTTCCATGCGTGCGTGCTCGGACTGGTCGTCGATGTAGACGACGGCGAAGCGCCGGTCGTCGTCGGTCAGCAGCCGCACCTTGCCGCGCACCGAGATGCCCGACCGGCCCGGATTGGCGACCTTGAGCGGTGAGAGGTCCACCTCGACGTCCTGACCGGTCTCGAAGACGCGCTGGGCGGCCTGCCAGGCCCGGTCGTCGAGGATGCGGTCGCGGACCACGTTGAGCTCGACGGCCCGGTCATTGCTGTAGACGACGTCGTTGAAGGTGTCGACGACCGCGACGCCCATCGGCGACAGGGACGTGATGTGCTGCAGCATCTGCGAGACCGTCATGCCCGCCGCGTCCGCAGCACGCCGTTGCCGGCGGGCCACGATGCGGGGCACCACGGTGACGCCCACTGCCACGCCTGCGATCAGCGTGAGGAGCGACACGAGCGCCGTCAGCAGTAACGCCGACACCAAGCTCACGCGAAAATCGTACGCATCCGGTGAACGTCAGCCCAGCAGCGAACGGCCGATTCGAGACATGTCACACGAGGAAAGACAGGTGTTCGGCTGTCGTTAACCCGGCCGATACCGCCTGCTCGATCACTTCTCACCTGAAACGCCGAAACCGCATTCCGTCAGGAAAAGTGCGAGTGCACGCCTGCTGGAATGCGGTTTCGGCGGAATCCGGGTGTCGGCTACTTCTTCGCGCCCTGGGCGGCGACGGCGGCCGCACCGGCGGCGGCCGCCTCGGGATCGAGGTACTCACCGCCGATCTTGACGGGCTTGAGGTTCTCGTCGAGGTCGTAGCGCAGCGGGATGCCGGTCGGGATGTTGAGGCCGACGACCTCCTCGTCGGACATGCCGTCGAGGTACTTCACCAGCGCGCGCAGCGAGTTGCCGTGGGCGGCGATCAGCACGGTCTTGCCCGCCTTCAGATCGGGCAAGATCGCGCTCTCGTAGTACGGCACGAACCGCTCGACGACGTCTTTGAGGCATTCGGTCAACGGGCCGCCGTCGATGTCGGCGTAGCGCGGATCGGCGTCCTGGCTGTACTTGCTGCCCTTCTCGATGGGCGGCGGCGGGGTGTCGTAGCTGCGGCGCCACGCCATGAACTGCTCTTCGCCGTACTTCTCCTTGGTCTCGGCCTTGTCCAGGCCCTGCAGCGCGCCGTAGTGGCGCTCGTTGAGCCGCCAGTCGCGGTGCACCGGGATCCACAGCCGGTCAGCGGCGTCGAGCGCGAGGTGCGCGGTGGTGATGGCCCGGCGCAGCAGTGACGTGTAGAGCACGTCGGGCAGGACGCCCTGCTCGGCCATCAGTTGGCCGCCGCGGACGGCCTCGGCCCGGCCCTTGTCAGTGAGGTCGACGTCCACCCAACCGGTGAACAGGTTCTTCTCGTTCCACTGGCTCTCACCGTGGCGGAGCAGGATCAGGGTCGCCATGGACCTGATCTTCTCATGCGCCCGCGAGGGCCTGCTCGGCTACTTCTCGTCGATGAGGTGCTCGAAGGCCTTGAGGTTCTTGAGCGACTCGCCGCGCGAGACCCGCCACTCCCATTCCTTCTGGATGGACGAGCGAAAACCCAACTCCAGCAACGTGTTGAAGTCAGAATCGACGGCTTCGAGCACCTGGCCGAGCACGCGGTCGATCTCGTCGGGCGTCACCGAGTGCAGCGCCATGCGCCCCACGAGGTAGATGTCGCCGACGTTGTCGAGCGTGTAGGCGACACCGTAGAGCCTGCGGTTGCGTTTGAGCAGGAACCGGTAGACGCCCTCGTGGTTCTCGTCGGGTTTGCGGCACACGAACGCCTCGACCCGAACGGAGTGCTCGCCGATGCTCAACAGCGTGTTGGTCTTGAGCTTGCGCTCACCGGGCAGCTCGACGACGATGCCCGGCAAGCTGCCTTTCGCGCCCTCGTGGAAGTGGTAGTTGAGCTCATGCTCGACGAGGGTGTCCTCGATGATCTTCCTGACATTCACGTGCGTACTCCCCTGCGCATCGAGAACCGGCGTCCGGAACGCCGCGCGGCGGGTCTGGGATGACGGGCCCGGTAGTCACTCATGGCCCGGCTGTAGCTGGCGAGCAGCGCGTCGACGGTGTGCGCCCACGAGAACTGAGCGGCGTGTTCGGCGGCGGCGCGGCTCAGCGCGGCGGGCTCGCGGTCGAGCACCTCGCTGATGGTGTCGGCCCAGTCGCCGATGTCGTGGCCGTCGACGAGTGCCCCGCTGACGCCGTCGGCCACCGCGACCGGCAGTCCGCCGACGGCCGCGGCGACAACGGGCGTGCCGCACGCCTGCGCCTCGACGGCGACCAGGCCGAACGACTCGGAGTAGCTCGGCACCGCGACCAGATCGGCCGCCCGGTACACGTTGACCAGTTGTTCGCGGGTCTGCGGCGGGAGGAACGTCACCCGGTCACTGATACCCAGTTCGTCGGCGAGCCGAACCAGCGTGTCCGGTTGGGCAAGTCCCGATCCGGAGGGTCCACCGGCGATCAGCACGCGCACGCCGGGCAGTTTCGCCGCGGCACGCAGCAGGATGTCGGGGGCCTTGAGCGGCTGGATGCGGCCCACGAACGCCACGATCTTCTGGTCGGTGGGAAGCCCGAACACCGCGCGCGCCGCGTCGCGCGAACCGGGGGTGAACACGTCGAGATCGACGCCGGGGTGCACGACGTCGATGCGTGAGCGGTCGGCATTGTGCAACGAGACCAGTTGCTGCGCTTCGACTTCGGTGTTCACGATGAGGCGGTCGGCCTCGTCGACCACCTGTTGTTCGCCCACCGCGCGCAGCGGCGGCTCGGGTGCGTCGCCCGCGGCGAGTGCGGCGTTCTTGACCGCGGCCAGCGTGTGCGCGGTGTGCACCAGCGGCACGGCCCAGCGGTCGCGCGCCAGCCACCCGACCTGGCCGGACAGCCAGTAGTGCGAATGCACGACGTCGTAGTAGCCGGGCTCGTGGGTCGCCTCGGCGCGCAGCACACCCGCGGTGAACGCGCACAGCTGCGTGGGCAGATCGTTCTTGTCGAGGCCTTCGAACGGGCCGGCCACGACGTTGCGCACCAGCACACCGGGCGCCACAGGCACGACCGGCGCATCGGCCGACGACGTGGCCCTGGTGAAGACCTCGACCTCGACGCCACGCCGGGCCAGTTGCAGCGCGGTCTGCAACACGTAGACGTTCATGCCGCCCGCGTCGCCGGTGCCCGGCTGCGCCAGCGGAGAGGTGTGTACCGACAACACCGCCACGCGGCGGGGGGTCTCGAGGTCTGTCGCTAGACGCACATCGTCATGTCTACACCGCCGCAGCGCGGCGGGTCTGAGCGCGCCTCATGGCGCCGATCGGGTCGGCGTAAAGTCCGCCGAGCGACACGACGCCGGCACCGGCCTCCTGCACCCGATTTCCGAAGGCGGTCAGGCGGATATCGCGCGGGCCGAGCATCGAGCGCTCGGCGAACGCGGCCTCGACCGCTTCCATGCCCTCGGGGTACTCGGTGAAGGCCTGACCGCCGACCACCAGTTCGTCGGGGTTGAGCATGTCGCGCAGCAGCGCGACGGCCTCGCCGAGCACGCGGGCGCGGTCGGCGAGGAGTTCGACGGCCTTCTCGTTGCCGCCGCGCGCCGCGCGCAGCACGGCGGGCAGGGTCGAGGCCGGACCTTCGGCAGGCACGATACGCAGCCGGCGCGCGGCGTTGAGCACGGCCTCGTCGCTCACGGTCGATTCGAGTTGTCCTGTGCCGCCGAGCAGTTCGGAGCGCGCGGGCAGGCCCGCGATGGTGCCGGGCCCGCTGGCCGGGGAGTGCACGCGACCGTCGATGGACAGCGCGTAGCCGACGGTCTCGCGGGCGTAGACATACAGGCTGGTGCGCGATGCGCCGCCGGCGTTCTCGGCGCGACGGCCGCTCAGCAGCAGTTCGGCGCCTGCCATCGCGTCGACGTGCGAGGCCATCGAGACCGGCAGGCCGAGGGCCTCGGCCAGCACGGGGCCCACCGGGGCGTCGGCCCAGCCGAGCCGCGGGTGATCGAGGTAGCCGGTGGCGCTGTCGACCACACCACCTGCGGCGACGCCGACCCACAGGGGGCGACGACGATGCCAGCGGCTCAGGTAGCGCCGTGCGCTCGAGGCCAGGGTGGCCAGCGCGGCGGCCTGCGTGCCCGTCGGTGTCGGGGTCTCGACCACGTCGAGCGTGCGGCCGAGCAGATCGGTGGCGACGATCGCGGTGGTCTTGGCGCCGATGTGCACGCCGAGGGTCAGGTAGGGCTCGTGGTTGACCTCGACCGGGACACGCGGGCGACCGATTGCGCCGGACACTGCGAGATCGGCGCGCTCACGCAGCACACCGGCCTCAAGCAGTGCCGTGACCTGGCGGTTCACGGTCGCGATGCTCAGCGAGGTGTGCTGGGCGATGACATCACGGGCGATCGGGCCGCGCAGGCGGACGGCGTTGAACACCGAGGCCGCGGCCGCGTCGGGAACCTTCAGCGACGGCGCCACGATGTGCAGCAGTCGCGACTGCGGCAGACGGGCACCGGCCGACGGCAGCGACCGGGTGGCGCGAGCCGAACCGCGCGGGGCGCGACGGACGGTGGTGGAGAGGGGGGCCGGGGTGACGATTGCGGCGGTCATGCGATTGGTCCTCACTGGTTGTCGGCTGGTGGGTTCGAGGCCACACCTGGCGACTCAGCAAGGACGGGAAAAGGCGTCCGGGCGCAGTCAGGCGCGGCAGTGTGCGCAACAACAACACGCACACTGCGCGAAACAGCGCTGGGACTTCCGGGTCACGTAGGTGAACTTAGCACGCCATCTACAGTTGGGTGAATGTCGACACCACACTCAGATCGTCCGGTCGCCGTGGTCACCGGCGCCAGCGCCGGCATCGGCGCCGCAACCGCGAAAACCCTTGCCTCGCTGGGCTTTCACGTGATCTGCGCGGCTCGCCGGACCGACCGGATCGACGCGCTCGCCAAGGAGATCGACGGAACCGCCGTTGTGGCGGACGTCACAGATGACGAATCGGTCAACGCGCTGGCCGCGCAGTTGGACCGGGTGGACGTGCTGGTGAACAACGCCGGCGGCGCCAAGGGGCTCGCGCCGGTCTCCGACGCCGACCTGGACCACTGGCGCTGGATGTGGGAGACCAACGTGCTGGGCACATTACGCGTCACCCGAGCCCTGCTGCCCAAGCTCATCGACTCGGGCGACGGGCTGATCGTCACGGTCACCTCGATCGCGGCGTTCGAGACCTACGACGGCGGGGCGGGTTACACGTCGGCCAAGCACGCCCAGGGCGCACTGCACCGCACACTGCGTGGTGAACTGCTCGGAAAACCCGTGCGGCTCACCGAGATTGCGCCAGGAGCCGTGGAGACCGAGTTCTCCCTGGTGCGCTTCGACGGCGACCGGGAGCGCGCCGACAACGTCTACAAGGGCATCACGCCGCTGGTCGCCGAGGACATCGCGGAGGTCATCGGGTTCGTCGCGTCACGGCCGTCGCACGTCAACCTCGACCAGATCGTGATCCGGCCGCGCGATCAGGCGCCCAACGGCCGCTTCAACCGCCGGACCTAGCCGCCGGACCTATCCGCCGGGCGCAGGCTCGGGCGGCGCCGTCGTCGTCGGCGTCCCCGACAACGTCGGGGCGTCGCTCGGCGTCGCGGGCGCCGACGCCGGGATGTCGGACGGCGCGCGCGTATCGGACAACGCCGACATCGACTTCCACTCGTCCCAGTCCACGGCCCAGTCCCAGATGTCGCCGTCGGCGTAGGACAGCTGGATGCGGGTTCCGGTGACCTCTACCGGGTCGCCGTAGATGGCGCTGTTGAAGTACTGCTGTGAGTTCTCCAGGTTCAGGTTGATGCAACCGTTGGTGACGTTGGTGTTGCCCTGCGCGCCGATGCTGTTCGGGTTGCAGTGGATGAACTCGCCGTTGTTGGAGATCCGCACCGCGAACCGCTCGTGCACGTTGGCGTAGCCGGCCGCGGGGTTGGTCATGTAGAAGTCCTCGTACTTCTCGGTGACCACGTGGATGCCGCTGCGCGTGACGTTGCGGTCCAGGTCGCCCTCGCCGTAGCTGCACGGGAAGTCCATGATGACCGCGCCCGCGCCGTCGAGCACCTGGATGCGGTGCGACGACGCCTCGGCCTTGACCACCTGCTTGCGCCCGATCTCGAAGTCGAGGGTGGCATCGGCCGCACCGTAGGCGCCGTCGCCGAACTCGACGCCGTACAGCGGCGCCTTGACGTGGACCTTGGTGCCGGCCGGGAAGTACTCGCGGCTGCGCCAGTGCACGCGCGATCCGGCGGCCTCGTCGGGCAGCCAGGCCCAGCTGCCCTCGACCGGCGGTTCGGTGACGACGCTGAGCGCCCGTTCGACGGTGGCGCGGTACTGGTCGTCGATCGAGGCGTCGAACTGCAGGATGATCGGCGCGGCGACGCCGACCACCTGGCCGTCGGCGAGCTGGAATTGACCGCTGACCTGGGTCTGCGGGGTCACCGTGGTGAACTTGCCCTCGATGGGCACGGTCTTGCCGTCCTCACCGACCACCGACCCGGACCAGGTGTAGGTGGCGTCGTAGCCGAGCGGTTCGGTGATGGTGAACGCCGTGCGGTCCTGGTTGAGCCTGCCGCTGACGACCTTGCCCGAGGCGTTGGTCAGCGCGATCTTCTGGATCCAGCCGTCGGAGATCTCGATGCCCACTTCGGACGTGGGCAGTACGTCGACGGTGTCGGGCTCGGGGCTGTACTTGAGCGTCGGCTCGGCGGGTGCGGCCTCGGGCTCGTCCTGGCTGCTCAGCGGCGTCTTGCCGGAGCACGCGGCCAGCACGCCTGCACCCATGCCCACCGCGAGTGCCGTCAGGGCGCGCCGCCGGTTCATCAACGGCGCTGGGGCCTGTCTGTCGGCCGATATCTCGGCCTGGTCATCACCGGCGGGGCTCACGTGGATCTAGGGTACCGACAGCACGCACCCCAGCAGAATCGGTTCTGGTGTGAGTTCGATCCCGAACACGTCGAGCACGCCCGCCCGGACCGTGCCTGCCAGGGCCATCACGTCGGCCGTGGTGGCCTGGCCGCGGTTGGTCAGCGCCAGCGCATGCTTGGTGGACAGCCGTGCCCGCGCCCCCTCACCGGGGTAGCCCTTGCCGAAGCCCGCGCGCTCCACGAGCCAGCCCGCGGCGAGTTTCACCCCGTCCGGCGCGGGATAGTTGGGCACCGGCCCGGCGCCCGCATCGCGCGCGATGCGCTCGACGCGCTCGAAGTCGGCGTGCGTCACGACGGGGTTGGTGAAGAACGAGCCGACGCTCCAGGTGTCGTGGTCGGGATGGTCCGGATCGGGGTCGACCACCATGCCCTTGCCGGTCCGCAGCCGCAGCACGGCGTCGCGCACGCGCAGCGGGTCGGTGCGCTCCCCCGGTTCCACGCCCAGCGCCGTCGCCAGTTCGCGGTACCGCACCGGGGCGCTGCGACCCGCGGCGTCCAGACCGAACTCGACCTCGAGCACGATGACCGCGTCGGAGTGTTTCAGCACGCTCGTGCGGTATCCGAAGCGCAGCTCTTCGGTTGTCGCCCAACGGTCTTCACCGGTACGACGGTCCAGCAGCCGCACCCGTGTGATGGTGTCGGCGACCTCGGCGCCGTACGCGCCGACGTTCTGCACCGGCGTCGCACCGGCCGAGCCGGGGATGCCCGACAGGCACTCCAGCCCGCCCAGGCCGTGCGCGAGCGAGGTCACCACGACGTCGTCCCACAGCGCGCCGGCCTCGGCACGCACACGGTCGCCGTCGACGGTGATCTCGGTGTTGGCGATGCGCACGACCGTGAGATCGGTCAGGTCGTCGGCCAGCACCACGTTGGACCCGCCGGCGAGGATCAGCAGCGGCTCGTCGTCGGCGGTCAGTGCGCGCAACACCCCGATGAGCTGTTCGGTGCTGGTGCATGTGAGCATCCGCCGCGCCACGGGCCCGATCCGCAGCGTGGTCAGCGGGGCCAGCGGAACCGCCTCCGCGATCTCCACGCCGGCAACATGCGAACTGGCCACGGCCGCTAACGGTAGCCTGACCAGCTATGCCGCGATCATTCGACATGGCCACCGAGTACGACGGCAGCGTCGAACAGGTGCTCCGGGCGTTCGGTGACGAACGCTACTGGCGGGCGCGGCTCGCCGATTCCGGAGCCGACGAGGCGATCCTGGACACCCTGACCGTCGACGCCGACGGCGGTATCGACGTGGTGACCACGCAGGTGCTGCGCTCGGATCGGCTACCCGGGCTGGTGTCGCAGTTCCATCCCGGCGACCTGAGCATCCGCCGCGAGGAGACGTGGCAGCCGGTCCGCGACGGGCGGACCAGCGGCAAGGTCGCGGGGTCGATTCCAGGGGCGCCGGTGTCGCTGACCGGGACCATGGCGCTCGAACCGTCGGGCGCGGGCGCACGCCTGTCGGTGCGCACCACGGTCGAGGTGCGGGTGCCGCTCGTCGGCGGCAAGATCGAGAACTTCATCGGCAGCCAGCTCGTGGACCTGCTGGTCGCCGAACAACGCTTCACCACGGTGTGGATCACCGAGAACGCCTGATTACTGCCGTAGCGTCGAATCCATGAGCCGCCGCCGCGAACACCCAATGGCGTTCACCGCACCGCCTGAGGCGGTGTTCGCGGCCTTCGCGGGCGAGGACTACTGGCAGGCGATGATGGCCCGCTACCGCGAACACACGCAGGAGTCGGAGATCACCGCGTTCACCTCGGGCGACGACGGCATCGACGTCTCGTTCCGCCAGGTGCTGACCCGCTCGGAGCTGCCCGGGATCGTGCGCAAGGTGATCCCGGTCGACATGGTCATCGAGCGCCACCAGCACTTCACCGCGTTCAACGCCGTCAACGGCACCGCCGCGGGTCACTTCGAGGCGACGGTGCCGCGCACCCCGGGCCGCCTCGACGGCACCTATGCGCTCATCGGGACCTCCACGGGCAGCCGGCTCGTGGTCACCGGCCGTGCCAAGGTGTCGGTGCCGCTGGTCGGCGGAAAGCTCGAGGACCTGGTCCTCGAATCCATGAAGAACCTGCTGACGCTGGAGGAGGCGTTCACCGCTGACTGGCTCGCCCAGCACTCCTAAGCCGGTGGGCGCCGTCACCCGCGGCACCACCGGTTACAACCGGTTGCGTCGCAGCGACCGCTGGCTGGTCCACGAACCGCGCGTCCGCACGGCGCTGCGCAGCGCGAGCGATCCCCTGGTGATCGACCTCGGATACGGCGCGTTGCCCATCACCACCCTCGAGCTCGCGTCGCGGCTGCAGATCGTGCGGGCCGACCTGCGGGTCGTGGGCCTGGAGATCCATCCGGAACGCGTCGCGACCGCCCGGGCGCTGGCCGCCCCGACGGTGCAGTTCGCGCTCGGCGGGTTCGAACTGGCCGGGTTGCGGCCGGTGCTGGTGCGGGCGTTCAACGTGCTGCGCCAGTATCCCGTCGAGGCGGTGCCCGACGCCTGGGCCACCATGCGCCGGCAGCTCTCACCGGGTGGGCTGATCGTCGACGGCACGTGCGACGAGCTGGGGCGACGATGCTGCTGGGTGCTGCTCGACGCCGACGGCCCGGTGAGCCTGACCCTCGCGTGCGACCCGTTCGCCATCGAGCGCCCGTCCGACCTCGCCGAACGCCTGCCCAAGGTGCTGATCCACCACAACGTCGCCGGCCAGCCCATCCACACGTTGCTCACGGCCGCCGACCGGGCGTGGGCCAGCGTGGCCGGGCACGGCGTGTTCGGTCCGCGCGTGCGCTGGCGCGCGATGCTGGAGTTGTTGCGTGACGAGGGCTTCGGTGTGCAGCCGCCGCGGCGGCGGATGCGCGACGGGGTCCTCACGGTCAGCTGGCAGACCATCGCGCCCCTGAAGAATTAGGCTGGAGTGATGCGGATCGCTCTCGCCCAGATCACCACCGGTACGGACCCGTCGTCGAATCTGGAGCTGGTCGAGTCCTGCACCCGGCGCGCTGCCGACGACGGCGCGCGACTGGTGCTGTTCCCCGAGGCCACGATGTGCCGGTTCGGGGTGCCGCTGGGCCCGGTGGCCCAACCGCTCGACGGGCCGTGGGCGCGCGCCGTGCGCGACATCGCAGCGCGTGCCGGTGTGGTGGTGGTCGCGGGCATGTTCTCGCCGAGCGACGACGGCCGCGTCACCAACACGCTGATCGCCGCGGGCGCGGGCGTGGACACCCACTACCACAAGATCCACCTGTACGACGCGTTCGGTTTCACCGAATCACGCACCGTCGCACCGGGTTTCACGCCGACGACGATCACCGTCGACGGCACGCCGGTCGGCATCACCACGTGTTACGACATCCGTTTCCCCGAGTTGTACGTCGAGCTCGCGCGTCGCGGTGCCCAGCTGATCACGGTCCACGCGTCGTGGGGGTCCGGGCCAGGCAAGCTGGATCAGTGGACGCTGCTCGCGCGCGCCAGGGCACTCGACACGACCGGTTACATCGCCGCGGTCGATCAGGCCTATCCCGGTGACGAGATCGCCAAGGCCGGCCCCACGGGTGTCGGCGGAAGCCTGGTCGCCTCCCCCACCGGGGATGTGCTGGCCTCCGCGGGCGCCGAACCCGAGCTGCTGACCGTCGACATCGACCTCGACGCCGCGACGCGCGTCAGGGACACCATCGCGGTCCTGGACAACCGGTCGGCGCTGGCCGGGCTCAGCTGAACCTCGGTGGACATCAAGTCGCTCACAGGTTGCTCAGCCCGGTAAGGCACAATCGCTGGCGTGACCGATCCCTGGGCTCGACCCACCGACCAGGCCCCGCAAGCATCATCGCCGCAGCCCCAGCCGGGTCTGCCCCCGCAGGACCCCCAGCCGACGCCGCCCGGCGCACCGCCGCACGCAGGCGCGCCCGGCCAGCCGGTGCAGCCCGGAGCACCTGCCGAGCCGCCCAAGGGCTCGTCTCCCAAGTCGAAGGTCAAGAGCCTGCTGTCCGACCCGCTGTCGGTGGTGCTGGTGGTGGTGATCGTGCTGGCGCTGGTGGTCGCGGGCGTACTCGGCGGTGAGCTGTACGCGCGCAACCGCGCCGACAGCATCGTCGCCGGGATCGTCTCGTGCGTCGTCGAGGACGATGTGAAGGCGTCGTTCGACCCGCTGCCGCCGTTCCTGCTGCAGCACATGTCGGGTCACTACACCAACATCAACATCGAGACCGCGGGCAACCAGATCCGCGAGGCCAAGGGCATGAAGGTCGCGCTGGACATCCGCGATGTCCGCCTTGAGGACACGCCGACCTCGACCGGCACGGTCGGCTCGCTCAACGCCGACATCACGTGGTCCACCGAGGGCATCCGGCAGACCGTGGCCGACATGGTGCAGCTGCCGTTCATCGGTTCGGCGATCTCCGACGTCAAGACCAATCCGTCGGCGGGCACCATCGAGCTCAAGGGGCTCATCGGCACCATCACCGCGCGCCCGCGCGTGGTCAACAAGGGCCTGTCACTGCAGATCACCGAGCTCAGCGCGATCGGCCTGTCCTGGCCGCGCGAGACGCTGCAGCCCATCCTGGACAGCTTCACCTCGCAGCTGACCGAGAACTACCCGATGGGTATCCACGCGGATTCGGTGCAGGTCACCGACAGCGGTGTGGTCGCCCGGTTCTCGACGCAGAACGCCGCGATGCCCAAGGGCGAAGAGGATCCCTGCTTCGCGGGGATCTGACCTTTCGGTCTGACCGGCCGACAGGCCGGGCCGACGCTCAGGCCGAGCCGAACCCGTCGAGCACCGCGCGTGAGCCGGACAGGCCCAGCCGGGTGGCTCCCGCGTCGAGCATGGCCGCGGCCTGCTCGGCGGTGCGGATCCCGCCGCTGGCCTTGACCCCGAGGCGCTCGCCCACGGTGCGCGCCATGATCTCGACCGCCTGCACCGACGCGCCGCCGGACGGATGGAAACCCGTGGAGGTCTTCACGAAGTCGGCTCCCGCGTCGCGCGCGACCCGGCACACGTCGGCGAGCAGCGGTTCTCCCGAGAACTCCAGGAGCGCCGCCGACTC
>Ga0182738_1001531_pt1 | contig 28742 bp, 22 predicted proteins | sample eDN5th30CBELigMG_FD_128876 | JGI IMG/M metagenome (GOLD analysis project Ga0182738, IMG submission 128876) | Enriched Miracle-Growth compost microbial communities from Emeryville, California, USA - eDNA 5th pass 30_C BE-Lig MG (version 2)... ...
ATCCGCTACATCAGGCGCAATTCATCGAAACCCGCTTCCTGCTTCCCGGCTACATCCTGTCGAGCCAGGGCGACCGCATGGCGATGGCGCACAGCGTGGAAACGCGCTTCCCCTTCCTCGATCACCGGCTGGTCGAATTCGCGGCAACCATCCCGCCCGGCATGAAGCTGCGGGGCCTGCGCGAGAAGCACATATTGCGCAAGGCCACCGCCGACCTTCTCCCGCCGATTATTTCGGAGCGGCCCAAGCAGCCTTATCGCGCGCCCGACAGTGCCTCCTTCAAAAGCGCGGCCGGTACCTATGTCGAGGAGGTACTGTCGCCGGAAGCGGTTTCGGCGACTGGTCTTTTCAATCCATTGGCGACCGCAAAGCTGCTCGAAAAAAGCCGCCGCGAACCTCTCGGCGGCTTTCGCGACAATGCCGCTTTCGTCGGCATATTGTCCACACAACTCTGGTCGCGTGAATTTGCGAGCCCGCACGCGCATCGCACGCGCGAGCCCACTGTCTGACCTGTCCGAGAAAGGCATTTTCCATGTCCGATGCAATCAAGAACGAGATCCGCGCCTTCATCGTGGAAAATTTCCTGTTCGGCGACGACACCGCCCCGCTCGCCGACGACCAGTCGCTGATCGCAAGCGACCTCGTCGATTCCACCGGCATTTTGGAGATGGTGACCTTCCTTGAGGAGCGTTTCGGCATTGTCATGGCCGATGCCGAGATCGTGCCGGCCAATCTCGATTCGATCGCGCGTATCGACGCCTTCGTCATCCGCAAGCGCGAAACCGCCGAGACGACGGCCGGCTGACGATCATGCGTGTCGAAACCTTCCTTGAGCGAACAGCGGCGGCCGCGCCAGGCCGCATCGCCATCGTCGCCGCGGAAGAGCGCCTCGCCTATGCCGATCTCGACGCCCGCTCCAGTCGCCTCGCATCGTCACTGATCGCGCATGGCGTGAAGCACGGGGACCGCGTGGTCGTGTTCATGGACAATGTTCCCGAAACGGCGATTGCGATCTTTGCCATACTGAAGGCCGGTGCGATCTTCTGCCCGGTCAATCCACAGCTCAAGGCTGGCGGTCTTGCCTTCGTCATCGGGGATTGCCGCCCCAGCGCGGTATTGACGCAAGCGAAGTTTCTGGCCCTGTGCGCGCAAGCCTGCGCCGAAATGCCCTCTCCGCCGCTGATCGTCGCGGCACAGGCGGCCGGACCACTGCCGGCACAGGTGCTGTCCTTCGAGGAATGCATCGCCGGTGATGTCGCGCCCCCGCCCGAGACAGGCGGTGATGGCGACCTTGCCATGATCATCTACACCTCCGGCTCGACCGGCCGCCCCAAGGGCGTGATGATGACCCATGCCAGCATGGACGCCGCTTCGGGCGCCATCGCGACCTATCTGGAGAACGATGCGGGCGATGTCGTGCTCTGCGCGCTGCCGCTCTCCTTCACCTACGGGCTCTACCAGCTTCTGGTCGCGGTGAGGGTCGGCGCGACGCTGGTGCTGGAGAAGAATTTCGCCTTCCCCCATGCCGTACTGGAGAAGGCTCGGGCCGAGGGCGTGACCGGCCTGCCGCTGGTGCCCACGATCGCGGCGATGCTTCTGTCCATGCGCGACATCGAGCCTCTGCCCCGGCTGCGCTACATCACCAACGCCGCCGCTCCGCTGCCGCCCGTGCATGTCGAAGCCTTGCGGCAGCGGTTTGCGGGCGCGAAACTCTACCCGATGTATGGCTTGAGCGAATGCGCGCGCGCCACCTTCCTGCCGCCGGAGGAGCTCGACCGCCGGCCGGGCTCGGTGGGCAAGGCCATTCCCGGCACCGAAGCCGTGGTGATCGACGAGCACGGCCACCCCGCCCCTCCCGAAACCGTTGGCGAACTGGTCGTGCGCGGGCCGCACCTGATGCGCGGCTATTGGGAAAACCCGCAGGCCACCGCGGAAGCGCTACGCCCCGACCCGGCATCCGGGCAACCGCAACTCCACACCGGCGATCTCTTCCGCGCCGATGCAGATGGCTTCCTCTATTTCGTCGGCCGCAAGGACGACATGCTGAAGATACGTGGCGAGAAGGTCGCGCCGCGACAGGTCGAGGCAGCGATCGTTTCCTGTCCCGGCGTGGTTGAAGCCGTTGTCATCGGCCAACCCGACGCCATCCTCGGGCTTTCGCTGCATACGGCGGTGGTCGCTTCAGATCCCGCGCTTACCGCTCGCGAGATCATCCGCCACTGTGCGGGGCTGTTGCCCGATTTCATGGTGCCCAAATCCGTTGAGTTCAGGAGCGAACTCCCCAAGACGGCAAGCGGCAAAATTATCCGGCGGCTCGCCGCCGAAGCTGGAGAATGAACGCCATGCACGGAAGCACCCTTCCCTTTTGCGCGCGCACGCTGGAGATCGACGCCGAGGCCGAGACCGTGCGCATCGTCGCAGCCCTGCGCGCGCAGCTTCGCGGCCCCTTGCGCAAACGCGGGCTGGTGCTCGGCCTTTCGGGCGGTATAGATTCCAGCGTGTGTGCGGCGCTGGCGGCGAAAGCGGTCGGGGCGGCCAATGTGTTTTGCCTCTATATGCCGGAAAACGATTCCGACCCCGAAAGCCTGAGGCTTGGCCAACTGGTTGCGCGCACTTTCGGGCTGGAAGGCGTGGTGGAAGACATCGGGCCGGCACTGGAGGCCATGGGATGCTATGAACGTCGCGACGGCTTCATCCGCGAGGTGGTGCCGGACTATGGGCCGGGCTGGAGTTCAAAGATCGTGATCGCCAGCCCACTCACCACCTCAGGCTACAACATCTCGTCGCTGGTGGTGCAAAGCCCGGACGGCAAGGTGCAAAAGCATCGCCTGCCCGCGCCGGTCTATCTTGGCATCGTCGCCGCGACCAACATGAAGCAGCGGACGCGCAAGCAGTTCGAGTACTACCATGCCGACCGGCTCAACCATGCCGTTGTTGGCACCCCCAACCGGCTGGAATACGATCAGGGTTTCTTCGTAAAGAACGGCGACGGTGCGGCCGATGTGAAGCCCATTGCGCATCTCTACAAATCGCAGGTCTACCAGCTTGCCGAACATCTCGGCGTGCCGGAAGAAGTGCGCCGCCGCCCCCCTACCACCGATACCTATTCGCTGGCGCAGACGCAGGAGGAATTCTACTTCGCCCTGCCCTACGACAAGATGGATTTGTGCCTCTACGGCCTGGACAACGGCATCCCTGCCGCCGAAGTCGCGCGCGCCGTATCTCTCAGCGAAGAGCAGGTCGGGTTCGTCTGGACCGACATCGCTTCAAAACGCAAGGTGGCGCGCTACCTGCACCTGCCGCCGCAACTCGTCGAGCCCGCGCAACACCCATCCTGAGCCATGCGCAAACCGGTGGCGAAATCCACATTGCTCGCGACCTCGGATAGCCCTATGCAGATTGCCCCTGCCTCCCATTCACATGCACACCATGACGCTTGACCAGAAATTCCCCTGCATCGATGACATGGCCAGCGCCGCCGCACGGCGCATCCCGCATTTTGCGTGGGAATATCTGCGCGGCGGCATCGGGCGGGAGGTCGGCCTGCAACGCAACCGTCAGGCGCTTGATCGGGTGCTGCTCGAGCCCTGCTATCTTACGAAAGAGCCGGCCAACCGGCCCGAACTCGGCACGACCCTCCTCGGCCAACACTTCGACATGCCTTTCGGCGTATCGCCCGTTGGCCTGTCCGGCTTGATGTGGCCCGGCGCGGTGGAAATTCTGGCACGCGCGGCTGTCGCCGCCAATGCGCCGATGGTGCTGTCGCATTTCGCCACCACCCATATGAGCGATTTCCGCACGATTGCGGGCCGCAACGGCTGGTTCCAGCTCTATTCCTTCAGCAAGCCGGACGCGTTGAAAGCCGTGATCGAGGATGTCGCGGCGACGGGATTCGAGACGCTTGTGGTGACGATCGATATTCCCACCGCGACCCGCCGCGACCGCGAATTGCGCGTGGGGCTTTCGGTGCCGCCGAAAATCAACCTGAACACGCTCTGGCAGGTCGCCACCCATCCACGCTGGGCGCTCGCCACCGCAATGACCGGCATTCCCAGATTCCGCAACCTCAAGCCCTACGCGCCCAATGGCCTCTCCATGGCGAAGGAAGCGGAATATCTGACCGAGCTGGTCGAAGGTCACGTGACGACGGAAGTTCTTTCGCGCATCCGCGCCCAATGGACCGGCAAATTGGTGGTGAAAGGCGTCATGACCGCCGAGGATGCCCGCATCGCCCTCGACTGCGGGGCGGACGGCATCTGGGTTTCCAACCATGGCGGGCGCCAGCTGGATGCAGCCTGGTCCACGGTGGAGGTACTGCCAGCCATCCGGGCAGCACTCGGGCCGGACGTGCCGATCATGATCGACAGCGGTCCGCGCACGGGGCTGGACATTGCGCGGATGCTGGCCTCGGGCGCCGACTTCGTATTCCTCGGACGAGCCTTCATCTTTGCCGTGGCGGCAATAGGCGCGCGCGGCGGTGATCACGCCTTTGCGCTGCTGCGCGAGGAACTGCGCTGCACTCTGGCCCAGCTCGGCTGCCGGTCGGTGCGTGACCTGCCGGACTTTCTGACCAAAACGCCGGTTCCGGGTGAGGCCGCCCGATGCGGCCTTACGCCCTGACCAGTAATCCGGCCCTCGCCATCACGCGGCAGGCGCGCCGCAATGGGCATCGACGACGCGCTGGACCATCGGCGCATAATGCGCAAAGCCCGGCGTGCGCATGCCGGCGATCTTTCCGGCATCATCGAGATAGCGAACCTTCACGATCTCCTTGACGTTGGGATGCCGCTCGAACTCCTCCACCTCGGCCGGGTTCATCGGACCGCCCTGCAGCTTCAGCGAGTGGATCGAGGCGGCCGACAATTCCGAAAGATATCTGGGATCGGTGGCGCAGATATAGCGCTTGGCAGCCACATGCAGGCGCACGCAATCCACGACCAGGCCGGGGAAGAACCGTTCCAGAACCTTTGCCCCGGCTTCCTCGTGATGCTTGTCCTTCGTGTCTTCCATCGAGAAGGTGCCGAACTCGCTGGTAAAATGCCCGATATCGTGAAGCAGCGCGGCCACGACGATGATTTCTTCCTCGCCCTGCTGCTCTGCCAGACAGGCACCCTGCAGCATATGCTCGGCCATCGTCACCGGCTCACCGAGATATTCCTCGCCACCACGCCGCTCGAAAATATCGCCAATGAAGGCAACGATATTTTCACTGGTCAGATTTTCATAGTCGGGTTTCATTCCGCGGCCTCCCGCGGCTGCATTTCAATGGCCGCCAGCGTGGACAGAAGGCCGTCCTTGTCCGCATAGCACCCCTGAAGCCAGCGCGAACCCGCACCGGAATAGCCCTTGCGTGCGTGCAGCACGCGCGTGTTGTCGACGATGAAGCTCTCACCCGGAGCAAGCTTGAACGTCACCTCCATGGCCGTATCGTCGATGATTTCGCCCAGCCGCCGATAGGCAGCATAGTAATCGGCCATATCCTCGTAGGGAACGTCTGTGATCGCGGCAGCCGAACGGTTGTTGAAACGCACGCCGATCAGTTCGCCATCAGGGGCCAGTTCGATCATCGGCCGACGCGAGCGCAGCCGCACGCCCGCACTGCCGGCATATTCGAAGCGCGCGCAATGGCGGGTCAGCAGGTCGAAGCCGCGCGGGTTTTCCTCCCGCAGCCTTTCAGCGGCGCGGAAGCCGTCCACCACCATGTTTTCGCCGCCCTCGGCTGAATTCTCAAGGCAGTAGAGAATCTGCAGCGTGGGAACCGGATCACGATAGGGATTGTCGGTATGCGCCTGGAGACCCAGCCCGGTATAGGCCAGATTGGTGGGGTTCACCTCTGTGCGCACCTCGAAATATTTGCCGTAGTTGGTTTCCCGGACATAGCCGAAAAGGTCCGCCACCTTCAGCAGCGAGGCGCTTTCGGTGGGGCCGCCCACCAGCTTACCGAAACCGTAGCGGCGCACGCCATGAAGCCACCTGGCCAGTTCGTCCCGGCTTTGCTGCACGGCCTTGAAGTCGGCCAGCGGAATCCTGTCGCCAAGGCTGGCGTCCCAGGTTTCGATCTCGGGCGCCGTCCAGCCGGGGGCATGCGCGTGGTCCCGGTCATAGCCATTTTCGGCAAGCCACCGCGCATCGTAGGAAATCGTCCGGCCCTCGGGCTGGAACGTCACCTGCAGCCGGCCGCCCTCGACGCTCACAGCCGAAACATGCGTCTGCGGGGCGATGTCGCCCAGCGTGATCAGCCTTTGCCCGTTACCCGGCGCACGGGTGGTTTCGTCCCAGGCATTGTCGCGCAGCCAGATGGCGTGAAAACGCTGCTGCTCGCCGCCGGCAAATGTGAGGGCAACGGCCTTGCCCCCGTCGAGGATTGTCGCTTGGTCCAGCATTTCTCGCTCCAGATCCGATTGTCTGCTCGACACCTCACACGGCCCAAGCCATAACGACAAGCAACGAATATCGATAGTGAGACAGCGATTTACTTATGACTGATCAGAAACCTGTTCTGCCGCCGCTGGAATGGATCAGGGTGTTCGAGGCCGCGGCGCGGCTGGGAAATTTCACCGCCGCCGCCAGGGAACTCGGATTGACACAAGCCGCCGTCAGCCAGCGCATCCGCAATCTGGAATTACGGCTCGGTACGCGCCTGTTCGATCGACAGGCACGAGGGGTCAGCCTGTCCACGCAGGGCGAGGCCTGGCTGCCGCATGTGCAGGCCGCACTTGCCCAGCTTGCGCACAGCACCGCCAACCTGTTCGAGGCACCTCGGCGCAAGCTCGCAATCGCGGCATCCTCTTCGGTGATAGAATTGTGGGTGGTGCCGCGCCTTGCCGAAGTCGCCCGGCGCCTGCCCCACCTCCAGCTTTCCTTCGAGACGATACAGAGGCTGCCCGACTATTCCCGCACGGAAGCCGATTTCGAGATACGCTTCGGTGAAGGAAGCTGGGCCGAACGCAATGGGCAGCGGTTGTTTGCCGAAGAACTGGCGCCGGTGGCAAGCCCGGCGCTGTCGACCTCAAATGCCGACGACTGGCAGTCGCTGCCGCGCATTGCCGTCTCGGGGCCGCGGATCGGCTGGCGGGACTGGGCGATCGCCATGGAAACGCCACCGCCTCCGGTGCCGATCCTGCGCTTCGACACATTCGTGCAGGCTTTGCGGGCGGCGGAAAGCGGCGCTGGCGTGCTCCTGGGGTCGCTCCCGCTCTGCCGGCCTGCTCTGGAAGAGGGCCGGATCGTGCGCCTGACCGAAAAGCCGCTGCGCATGGAGGCCGGCTACTGGATCACATGGCCCCGAAACCGACCCGCTTTTGCAGAGCATCGCACGCTGATCGAGTGCCTCACCGAGGCACCGTGACAGGTGCCTTTTGCAAGTGTTACGCTTCGACCGGATAGCCCGCCATGTCGAGCGCCTGCGCGACCTTGCCCGAATCGGCGGAGGTTTCGATCGAAACCGTTTGCGTCGCGAGGTCGATGTCGATGCGCGCATCGGCATCGACGTCCTGCACGGCCTTGGTGACGACACCCGCGCAATGTCCGCAGGTCATGTCGGGAAGTTTCAGTTTCAGCATTTCATGTCCTCGATCAGTATGCGGCAACCGCGCCGCCCACGCAATGTGGTGCTTCCAGCTACCGGAAGGTCAAGCGTTCCCTTCAGGATTTTCGGCGGCAAGAAAAAATGAAAAGCCCCGTTGACCTTCCAGTTGCTGGAAACCCTATTTTGTGTCCAGTCGTTCAAATCAGGGGCATATTGCTATGGACGTTTCTGATCACACCGTTTCAGCCCGACACAGTTTCCCAGTTGAAGGGATGACCTGCGCCTCCTGCGTGCGCCGCGTCGAGAAAGCTATCGCCAAGGTTCCCGGGGTGAACTCGGCGACGGTAAACCTTGCCACGGAAAGCGCCGACGTGGCTTTAGACGAAAACGTGGATCCTGACGCCATCGTCGCCGCGATCCGTGACGCTGGCTATGACGTACCGCTTGCGACGATGCAGGTCGAGATCGACGGCATGACCTGCGCCTCCTGCGTACGCCGGGTGGAGCGTGCCATTTCGGCCGTTCCAGGCGTGCTCAAGGCATCGGTCAATCTCGCCACCGAGAGCGCCGCTGTCGAAACCCTTGGCACGACATCGCGCGCGGCAATCGACGCCGCCATCCGCAAGGCTGGCTATGAGCCGCGTCCCACCCGGCAAAAGGCCGCCGACACCGGCGCTGACAGCCGTGAGGAAGCCCGCAACCGCGAGTTGGTCCGGCTGAAGCGCGACCTCGGCATCGCCGCGGCATTGACCCTGCCGATCTTCGTGCTGGAGATGGGCTCGCATATCTTCCCGGCGCTGCACCACTGGTTGCTGATGAATATCGGCCGCCAGCCGCTCTACATTTTCTTCTTCGTACTGGCGACGATCGTGCAGTTCGGACCCGGCCTGCGCTTCTACAGGAGCGGCGTGCCGGCACTGCTGCGTTTCGCCCCCGAAATGAATTCGCTCGTGGTTCTGGGCTCTACCGCCGCCTGGGCCTATTCGGTGATTGCCACCTTCGCGCCCGGCCTGCTGCCGGCCGGCACGGCGAATGTCTATTTCGAGGCCTCCGCAGTGATCATCACGCTGATCCTGCTCGGTCGCCTGCTTGAAGCCAGGGCCAAGGGCCGCACCAGCGAGGCGATCAAGCGGCTGATGGGCCTCCAGGCGAAATCCGCCCGCGTGGAGCGCGGCGGGGCTTTCGTGGACATCCCGCTTGATGAAGTCGTTACCGGCGATGTCGTGCAGGTGCGCCCCGGCGACAAGGTTCCGGTGGACGGGCTTGTGCTTTCGGGATCATCCTTTGTCGACGAATCCATGATTTCCGGCGAACCGGTTCCCGTCAGCAAGGGCGAAGGCGCTGAAGTCATCGGCGGCACGATCAACAAGACCGGTAGCTTCACCTATCGCGCCACCAAGGTGGGCGCCGACACGCTGCTTGCCCAGATCATCCGCATGGTGGAAACCGCCCAAGGGTCCAAGCTGCCGATCCAGGCACTGGTGGACGAGGTTACGGCCTGGTTCGTGCCCGCCGTCATGGCGGCCGCAGCGCTGACCTTCCTCATCTGGCTGGTCGTCGGCCCCGAACCTGCTCTCACCTTCGCGCTCGTCAACGCAGTGGCCGTGCTCATCATCGCCTGCCCATGTGCCATGGGACTGGCGACGCCGACCTCGATCATGGTCGGCACCGGCCGCGCGGCCGAGCTTGGCGTGCTGTTCCGCAATGGCGAGGCGCTGCAATCGCTGCGGTCCACGGAGGTCGTCGCATTCGACAAGACCGGTACGCTGACCGCCGGTAAGCCGGCGCTGACCGACTTCGAAGTCGCCGAAGGCTTCGATCGCGACGACGTGCTTGCACTGGTCGCCGCGGTGGAGGGGCAATCGGAGCATCCGGTGGCCGCTGCCATCGTTGCGGCGGCGCAAGAGGATGGGCTCGCCATCGGCAGCGCGAACGGCTTCGAGGCCGTTCCGGGCTTTGGCGTCAGCGCCACGGTCGGGAAGCATCGCGTCGCTGTCGGTGCCGACCGCTATATGGAAAAGCTCGGCATCAGCGTGCAGCACTTCTCCGAAACGAGCCAGCGCCTTGGCCGCAAAGCGCGGACGCCGCTTTATGCGGCCATCGACGGCAAGCTCGCCGCGATCATCGCCGTGGCCGATCCGATCAAGCCGACCACGTTGCAGGCCATCCGTGCGCTGCACGATATGGGCCTCAAGGTGGCCATGATCACCGGCGACAACCGCCGCACGGCGGAAGCGATCGCCGCCCAACTCGGCATTGACGAAGTGGTTGCGGAAGTCCTGCCTGACGGCAAGATCGAGGCAGTCAAGCGCCTGCGCGCCGGGGGCCGCACCGTGACCTTCGTGGGCGACGGCATCAACGATGCGCCGGCACTGGCCGAGGCGGACATAGGCGTGGCCGTCGGCACCGGAACGGACATCGCGATAGAAAGCGCCGACGTGGTGCTGATGTCGGGCGACCTCCTGGGCGTGACCAATGCGATCGCCCTGTCTCGGGCAACCATCACCAATATCCGGCAAAACCTGTTCTGGGCCTTTGCCTACAATGCGAGCCTGATCCCAGTTGCCGCAGGCGTGCTCTATCCGATCAGCGGCACGCTGCTTTCGCCGATGCTGGCGGCCGGCGCCATGGCGCTGTCGAGCGTCTTCGTGCTGGGCAACGCCCTGCGGCTGAAACGCTTCCGCGCGCCAGTGCACGCGACGGCGTAATGAGACAATTGCCGCCTGGTTATTGCGAAAAATGGCCGGGCGGCAAAATCGCCACACCCTTTGGACGGGCCATAAAAGGGAACTGTTAACCACTCGCTTCCTATTGCTGGGGACGTCCCACCGCCCGAGTCTGAGAGTGTAGGTTCCCATGAATTTTCCTCGAGCCAATTTTTCGTCCTTCGCTCCCCATGGGGAAGAGGCGGATCATTTCGAAGAGGTACGCCCTTCGGTCAGCGAGTCGTTGCAGCAGGCAATGGTTTCCAACGGCAATTCCGGTGTCCAACCCCGCGCTGCAGCGCAGGCAGCCGGGGCTGAGGGCTATTTCACGCACTCTACCTTGCAGAATCATTTTTTCCTGGCGCCCAATGTCCGCTTCACCCGCACGCCCGAGCGCGACCTCATGAAGCGACGCACGCCTGAGGATGCCAACGGCCAGAGCGAAACCGCTGCCGGCCCGGACGCACGCGCAATGGCGACCACCGGTGCAGCTTCGGCTGGGCGGTTCGGCACGCCCGCAACGGCTTCGTCCCAACCGGTTCCGGCGCCTGTCCGGCCAGCGATTGCCGCAGGCGTCCAGACTTATCGCACCGAACGGACGAGCCCCGCGCGGCCGACGCATACCGCTACGCATCCGTCGCTGAGCCGCGTAGTCGAGACCGCGCAGGTTCTGCCTTCGGTGGCCCAGCCGGCGGCGAGCCCGGCAGCAGCAACCACGCCTCCTGCGTCGGTGCAGCCCGTGATACGGCCGACGCCAGCCGCCCGGATCGATTCCCGCTGGTCCTATCTGTCCGATGATGCCTTCTTCGAGCTGGGCGCACCGGATACCACCCCCAGCCTGCCGCCCGCGCGACCGTTTTCGTCCACGCGAATTTCCCCTGTAGTGGCTCCAGCTCCCCTGTCGCCTGCAACCTTCGCGGCACGGAGACCCGAGGCGCGCCGGGCGTCGACAAGCGAAATCACGGCGCTCTACCGCATCATCGAATGCCACGCGAACCAGCCGGCTGTTCCCGACACTCCGGAAATGGTGCCCGTGGCGGTTGAAGAACCTCTCGTGGCCGAGCCCGCGAACCTCGCGGAAGCTCCGGTGGAAAGCACGCCGCAAGAGGTCGAAGCCGCGCCACTGGTGGCCGCCAATGACGCAGCGCCTGCGGCCAGAAGCGTCGAGATCACGATGCCCGCGCCGCGCGCGCCGTCGCTGCCCATGTCGGGCAAGGTCGTGCGCGTCGCCTCCGGCGAGGCCTACGAATTTCCATCCGAAGAGCTTCTGCAGGAGCCGCCGGCGGGCCAGGGCTTCTACATGTCGCAGGAGCGTCTGGAGCAGAACGCCGACCTACTGGAAAGCGTGCTGGAGGATTTCGGCGTCAAGGGCGAGATCATTCATGTGCGCCCCGGCCCGGTCGTCACGCTTTATGAATTCGAGCCGGCGCCGGGCGTGAAATCTTCGCGCGTCATCGGCCTTGCCGACGACATCGCGCGCTCCATGTCGGCTATCTCAGCGCGCGTGGCTGTCGTTCCCGGCCGCAACGTCATCGGCATCGAACTGCCCAACGAAACGCGCGAGACCGTCTATTTCCGCGAGCTGATCGAATCCGATGGCTTCCGCAACAGCAATGCCAAGCTGGCGCTGGGGCTGGGCAAGACCATCGGCGGCGAGCCTGTCATCGCCGAGCTTGCCAAGATGCCGCATCTGCTGGTGGCCGGCACCACCGGCTCGGGTAAATCGGTCGCCATCAACACCATGATCCTGTCGCTGCTTTACCGGCTCAAGCCGGAGGAATGCCGGCTCATCATGGTCGATCCCAAGATGCTCGAACTTTCCGTCTATGACGGCATCCCGCACCTGCTGACCCCTGTGGTCACGGACCCCAAGAAGGCCGTGACGGCGCTGAAATGGGCCGTGCGCGAGATGGAGGATCGCTATCGCAAGATGGCGCGGCTCGGCGTGCGCAACATCGACGGCTACAACCAGCGCGCAGCCGCGGCCCGCGACAAGGGCGAAACGGTGGTCATGCAGGTGCAGACCGGCTTCGAGAAGGGCACTGGCGAGCCACTGTTCGAGGAGCAGGAAATCGATCTGGCACCGATGCCTTACATCGTCGTCATCGTCGACGAGATGGCCGACCTGATGATGGTCGCCGGCAAGGAGATCGAAGGCGCGATCCAGCGTCTGGCGCAGATGGCGCGCGCCGCCGGGATCCATCTGATCATGGCCACCCAGCGCCCGTCCGTGGACGTCATCACCGGCACGATCAAGGCGAATTTCCCAACGCGCATCTCCTTCCAGGTGACCTCGAAAATCGACAGCCGCACCATTCTGGGCGAGCAAGGCGCCGAGCAACTGCTCGGACAGGGCGACATGCTGCACATGGCCGGCGGCGGGCGCATCGCGCGCGTCCACGGTCCTTTCGTGTCCGACGAGGAAGTCGAGCAGGTCGTTGCGCATCTCAAGACGCAGGGACGGCCCGAATATCTCGAAACGGTTACCGCCGACGAGGAAGAAGAGGCGGAAGAGGCCGATCAGGGTCCGGTCTTCGACAAGGGATCAGTCGCGGCCGAGGACGGCGATACTCTCTATGAGGAAGCCGTGAAGGTTGTGGTGCGCGACAAGAAGTGCTCGACCTCCTACATCCAGCGCCGCCTTGGCATCGGTTACAATCGCGCCGCTTCGCTCGTGGAGCGCATGGAGAAGGAAGGACTGGTGGGGGCGCCCAACCATGTCGGCAAGCGCGAAATCATCATGGGCCGACGCGATCACGCCGGCACCCCCGGCCAGGACGACTGATCGAAAGGATGGTGTGAGGCTCCGGCCAAGCGCCATCCGTTCAGCCGGCAAAGCCGCGTCTTGCCCAACCGCTGGACGCGGTGCTGCGAAAAATCTCACATTTCCATGCGGAAGCTGTCACCGTCCGCGCTATCTATGGCGGCTGGACAGCTCACAACCCGTACGCGCATCGACAGGCGAATTGTCGCCGAAGGGGGCCGCATGAACGAGACGTCGCAGAACCATCACGTAGTGGTCGTGGGGGCGGGCTTCGGCGGGCTGGAAACGATCCGCAATCTGAAAGGCGCCGGCACGCGCATCACCGTTATCGACCGGCGCAATCACCACCTGTTCCAGCCGCTGCTCTATCAGGTGGCGACCGCCTCGCTGGCGACCTCGGAAATCGCGTGGCCGATTCGCCATCTGTTCGCCAACCGGCCCGAAGTCACGACGCTGCTCGGCGAGGTGGTCCATGTCGATCCCTCCCGGCGGGTATTGCGCCTCGAAAACGGCAGTGAGATCGCCTACGACACGCTGGTGCTGGCCACGGGCGCGCGCCACGCCTATTTCGGTCATGACGAATGGGAAGACGCCGCGCCCGGCCTGAAATCGCTCGAAGACGCCACCAGACTGCGCCGGCGCATCCTTATGGCCTTTGAGCGCGCCGAGCGCGAGACCGACCCGCAACGCCGGCAGGCGCTGCTCACCTTCGTCATCGTCGGCGGCGGTCCGACCGGGGTGGAAATGGCCGGCACCATTGCCGAACTCGCTCATGTCACGCTCAAGCGCGACTATCGCAACATCGATCCCACCAAGGCGCGCATCCTGCTGATCGAGGCGGGGCCGCGCCTGCTTCCCGCTTTCCCTGAAGACCTTTCGGCCTACGCCGAGAAGGCGTTGCGCTCGCTCGGTGTCGAGGTCGTGCTCGGCGAGGCGGTGAGCGCCTGCGATGCCGATGGCGTCATCTATGGCGGCAAGCGGCTGGCGGCTGCCACGCTGGTCTGGGCGGCCGGCGTCGCGGCCTCGCGCGCCGCCGAATGGCTCGACGCACCGGCAGACAGGGCCGGCCGCATCCTGGTTGAGCAGGACCTGACCGTGCCGGGGCATCCCGAAATCTTCGCCATCGGCGACACCGCCTTTGTCAAGGCGCCGGATGGAAGCCTCGTGCCCGGCATAGCACCCGCCGCCAAGCAACAGGGCCGTCATATCGCCGGGACGATCAAGGCCCGGCTGGCCGGCAAGCCAGAGGCCCGTCCGTTCCGCTACAAGCACGCCGGCAATCTCGCCACCATCGGCAAGAAGCTTGCGGTGATCGATTTCGGCTGGCTGAAGCTGCGTGGCGCACTCGCCTGGTGGATTTGGGGCATTGCCCACATCTTCTTCCTGATCGGCGTGCGCAACCGGCTGTCAGTCGCGCTGAGCTGGTTGTGGATCCACACCACCGGGCAGCGCAGCGCGCTCCTGATCACGCAGGGCCGTTCCCATCAGGAAAGCAGGGTCGAGCGTGCAACGCGCACGGATGAGCGGATGTGACCGGCGGGCGCTGCCAGGCTTCACGACGCAAACACCTGAAATTGCCTGGCGAACCCGCGTATCGCACGTTATGGTTTTTGCTATTGCAACCGCAATGATGCTGCCGGATATGCTTGCATGAAGCTGTCAGCCGATATCGAACTGCGGGTCCTTCAGCGCGAGGCGTTCAGCTATTTCCTGCATGAGGCCAGCCCGCGCAACGGGTTGATCATCGACAAGACCGAGAACGGCTGCCCTTCCAGTATCGCGGCCACCGGGCTGGCACTGGCGTCTTATCCGATCGGGGTGGAACGCGGTCTGATGACACGCGAAGCGGCGGCGGAGCGCACACTGAAAACGCTGCGCTTCTTCTGGGAAAGCCCCCAAGGTCCGGAGCCCGACGCCACGGGCTATCGCGGCTTTTTCTATCATTTCCTCGACATGGAGACCGGGCGCCGCGCCTGGAATTGCGAGCTTTCCACCATCGACAGCGCCTTCCTGCTGGCTGGCGGGCTGACCGCAGCGATGTATTTCGACCGCGACACCGCCGACGAAAAGCAAATCCGCACACTGGCCGATGCACTCTACCGCCGTGCCGACTGGCAATGGGCCCAGAACGGCGGCGCCACCGTGACCCATGGCTGGCGACCGGAGACCGGATTCATCGAGTATCGCTGGGAAGGCTATGACGAGGCGCTGCTGCTTTACTTCCTGGGACTGGGTTCGCCCACCTTCCCCCTGCCCGAAGAAAGCTACGCAGCCTGGGCCTCGACCTATGAATGGAAGCACCTCTATGGCTTCGACTATCTCTATTCGGGGCCGCTGTTCACCCATCAGCTTTCGCATATCTGGGTCGATTTTCGTGGAATCCAGGACGCGCCGATGCGCGAAAAAGAGCTCGACTACTTCGAAAACAGTCGCCGCGCCACCATCATCCAGCAGCGCTACGCCATCGACAATCCACTTGGCTTTGCCCATTACGGCGAACATTGCTGGGGCATCACCGCGACCGACGGTCCGGGACCGGCGACGCTGAAAGTAAACGGCATCACCCGCCAGTTCTACGACTATGTAGGACGCGGCGTGCCTTTCGGCCCCGACGACGGCACCATAGCGCCCTGGGCGGTGGTCGCCTCCCTTCCCTTCGCGCCGAAAATCGTGCTGCCGGCCATCGACCATTTCATCCATGACCTGAAGCTGAAGCGCAAGAACCCGTACGGCTTCAAGGCGACCTTCAACCCGACCTACCCTTACAAGGCGGGCCATCCCTATGGCTGGGTCTCGCCATGGCACTACGGCCTGAACCAGGGGCCGATCGTGCTGATGATCGAGAACTACCTGACCGGCAAGCCGTGGGACTGGATGCGGCGCTGCTCCTATCTGATGACCGGGCTGCGGCGTGCCGGCTTCACCGGCGGATGGCTTTCGGAAGCGCCAGCCGCGACCTGAAGCGCTTTACCGGGCACGCGGCTCAGCTTGCCCAACTGCGCTCCAGCACGTCGATCCAGTTCTCATGGCCGATCTTGCGCAGGGCGGCATCGTCATAGCCTGCCTTGCGAAGGGCTTCGACCAGGATCTGCAGGTCGCCTGCGTCGCGCATCGCTGCGGGTATGGTCGTGCCGTCGAAATCGGAACCCAGCGCCACATGCTCGATGCCGATGCGCTCGGCGATGTAATCGACATGCCGCACCAGACCTTCCACGGCGGTGTCCGGATTCTTCTGTCCGTCCTCGCGGAAGAAGGAGACGCCGAAATTCAGGCCGACCAGCCCGCCCGTATCCCTGATGGCGTCCAGCTGCTTGTCGGTGAGATTACGGCTGTGCGGACACAACGCATGGGCATTGGAATGCGACGCGACCAGCGGCGCGTCGGAAATGGCGGCGATGTCCCAGAAGCCCTGCTCGTTCATATGCGACAGGTCGATCATGATCTTCAACTCGTTGCAGGCGTGGATCAGCGCCTTGCCACTGTCGGTCAGGCCAGCGCCGATATCGGGCGAACTGGGGAAACGGAACGGGACGCCGTAGGCAAAGATGTTGGGGCGGCTCCAGACCGGACCCAACGTGCGCAAACCCGCCTGATGCAGCACATAAAGCTCGTCGAGATTGGGCCCAACCGCTTCCGCACCCTCGATGTGCAACACCGAGGCAAAGGCGCCCGCGGCCATTGCGGCGCGGATATCGCCGGCCGTACGGCAGATGCGCAGGGCGCCTCCCGACTTGCGCTCGATGCGCGCCAGAAGCGATGCCATAGCCAGCGTTGTGTTCAGTGCGTCCGTATGGCTCGGCGTGGGGTAGTCGCCATTCGCGTCCAGCTCATGCGACGGCGACGGCACGTAGATGGCGCAAAGCCCGCCTGCCAGCCCGCCCTTGCGCGCGCGCGGCAGGTCGATGTGCCCGGCCTTCTCGCCCTCGATAAAACGCTTTTCCGGGTCCGGCTGAGAGGACATATGCAGACGCAGCAGAACGTCGTTGTGGCCATCAAAGACGGGAATGATCGAATCTGTCGTCATCGACTGGAAAACCTTTTGCACATGATGGGAAGGCGGACGCCTGAGTCCGCGTGCGGGCCATTTAAGTGGACCTGCGATTGGGAAATAGCAAATGCGATTTCGGTGATTTTTCATTCCGAATGCGCATCGGATGGCCTGCAACAGCCATCACGCAGCGGAAGAAATGCAAAAACTGCATAACCCGCGGCAAATTCTGCATTGGCTCGACAATCACCGATCGTGATAAGCCCCCGCCTGAAAATGGCCGCATTCAACCCTAGGCAAAACGGCCTTGCACCCTTTTGGGGCCTCTCTTTTTTCGCCAGCAAGTCGGGAAGGTACAGCGAAATGATTTCGAGACGTGGTTTTTTGGTCGGAAGCGCAGCGGTGCCGTTCCTGTCCTATGCCAGCATCATCCCCACCCTCGCGGCCGGCCGCCAGGACATCCTTGTCGTCGCCCAGCAGCTCGACAACATGACCAGCCTCGATCCGCATGAGAGCTTCGAGGCCGTCGGCAGCGAAGTTTGCTCCAACATGTACCAACGCCTCGTGCACCCGGCCTTCGACGATCCGGAGAAGATCGAGGGCGGCGTCGCCAACTCCTGGGAGGCCGATGCCGAGGGCAAGGTCTTCACCTTCAAGATCAACCCGGAAGCCAAGTTCGCCAGCGGCTCGCCCGTGACGGCCGAGGACGCCGCCTTCTCGCTCCAGCGCGCGATCAAGATGGACAAAGGCGCGGCCTTCATCATCAACCAGTTCGGCTTCACGCCTGACAATGTCGAGAAGTCGATCGTCGCCGTCGATGACAGCACGCTGACGCTGACCGTCGAGACACCGACCTCGCTCTCCTTCCTGCTCTACTGCCTGTCGTCCAGTGTCGGCAGCATCGTGGAAAAGAAGGTGGTGCTGGAAAACGCCTCGGGCGATGACCTCGGCAATGGCTGGCTACAGAAGAACAGCGCCGGCTCGGGCGAGTGGGTACTGATGTCCTGGAAGCCGAGCGAGAGCATCATGCTTTCGGTCAACCCACACGGCGCCTACAAGGGCAATGTCAAGCGCATCATCCTGCGCCACGTGATCGATCCGTCCTCACAGCTTCTGATGCTGCAGAAGGGTGACGTCGACATCGCCCGCAACCTCACCACCGAACAGCTTCGCGTGCTGCAGGGCGACGAGAACTACAATGTGATCCGCAAAGGCGTGGCCGGCCTCGTCCTGATGTCGCTCAACCAGAAGAACGAAAACCTCGCCAAGCCGCAGGTCTGGGAGGCCATCAAGTGGGCCGTGGACTACAAGGGCATTCAGGAAAACATCGTTCCGCTTACCCATGAAATCCACCAGACCATCGTGCCGGACGGTTTCGCCGGCGCCGTCAACGACACGCCGTTCCAGAAGGACGTCGAGAAGGCCAAGGCACTGATGGCCGAGGCCGGTCTTGCCGACGGTTTCGACATCGTCATGGACCACTATTCGGCGCAGCCCTACCCCGACATCGCACAGGCCATCCAGGCCAATCTGGGCGAGATCGGCATCCGCGTGCAGCTTCAGGCGGCCGAGAACCGGCAGGTGCTGACCAAGATGCGCGCCCGCGAGCACCAGATCGCCCTATCGGCCTGGGGTTCGGACTATTTCGACCCGAATACCAATGTCGATGTCTTCTGCAACAACCCGGACAACTCCGACAACGCCAAGAACAAGCCGTTTGCCTGGCGCTCGTCCTACCAGAACGAGGAGTTCATGAAGAAGGCGGTGGCTGCGCGTGACGAGCGCGATCCGGCAACGCGCATCAAGCTCTATCAGGAGCTGCAGCGCGAGTTCATGCACAACAGCCCCTTCACCATCATGCTGCAGAAGACCGAGATCGCGGCCTGCCGCAAGGACGTGACGGGCATGCATCTGGGCACGCTGTCGGATTCCCACTCCTACGCAAGGATAGCCAAGGCTTGAGCAAGGGGCTGAAACACCTGACGGGCATACTGGGCAGCGTCTTCCTGACGCTGCTCGGGCTCGCGCTCGTCACCTTCATGATCGGCCGGGTGATGCCGGTCGATCCGGTGATCGCAGCGGTGGGCGACAACGCCCCCGAAGCGGTCATCGAGCGCGTACGCACCGAAATGGGGCTGGACCAGCCGCTGGTCTACCAGTTCATGCACTATCTTTCGCAGATCGTACACGGCGATTTCGGCAAGTCGATCCTGACCCGCAACCCGGTCACCGAGGACATTGCGCGCTACTTCCCCGCAACCCTCGAACTCGCCACCGCCGCGCTGCTGATTGCGGCCGTCATCGGCATTCCGCTGGGCGTATGGGCAGCGGTGCGCCAGGGCAGGCTGACCGACCAAATCATCCGCGTCGTCTGCCTTGCCGGTCATTCCGTGCCGGTCTTCGTGCTCGCGCTGCTGTCGCTGCTGATCTTCTACGCCGCTCTCGGCATCGCGCCGGGACCGGGCCGGCAGGACATCATCTTCGAGGGCATGGTGCCGCATGTCACTGGCCTGCTGACGGTCGATTCCATCATCGCAGGCGACTGGGACGCCTTCTGGGACGCGCTGGCGCATATGGTGCAGCCGGTGGTGATCCTGGCCTATTTCTCCATGGCCTACATCACCCGCATGACGCGCGCCTTTATGCTCGATGCGCTGAAAGGCGAGTTCGTCATCACCGCCCGCGCCAAGGGCCTGTCGGCCGCCGCCGTTATCTGGAAGCACGCCTTCCCGACCGTGGCGGTGCAACTCGTCACCGTTCTGGCGCTCACCTATGCCGGCCTGCTCGAAGGCGCCGTCGTCACGGAAACCGTGTTCGCCTGGCCGGGGCTTGGCCAGTATCTGACCGTCTCGCTGATGAATGCGGACATGAACCCGGTGGTCGGCGCAACGCTGCTGATCGGCGTCATCTATGTCGGCCTCAATCTGCTTGCCGACATCCTCTACAAAGTTCTGGATCCTCGCGTTCGATGATACCCGCTTCCTTTCACAACTGGGCGCTGGAAGAGACCCCGGCGTCCCGGTCGCAGGCGGCCTGGGGCCGTCGCTACCGCATCTGGCTCAACCTGAAGTCCAACCCGCTGGCGATGATCGGCCTCGCCATCATCGTCGCCTTCGTCGTCCTGTCGCTGCTGGCGCCGCTGCTGGCTCCATATGATCCCGGCTATCAGGAACTCGCCAACCGCCTTGCGCGACCCACTGCCGAACACTGGTTCGGCACGGACGAGCTTGGCCGCGATATCTTCTCGCGCATCCTCTATGGCGGGCGCGTCACGCTCGGCATGGTGATCGCCGTGGTCGTCCTCGTCGCACCGATCGGCCTGGCCGTCGGCTGCGTGGCCGGCTATTTTGGCGGCATCGTCGACAGCGCGCTGATGCGCGTGACCGACGTGTTCCTCGCCTTCCCGCGCCTCATCCTGGCGCTCGCCTTCGTCGCCGCGCTGAAGCCCGGCGTGGAAAGCGCGGTGCTTGCCATCGCGCTCACCGCATGGCCGCCCTATGCGCGCCTTGCCCGCGCCGAGACGATGACCATCCGCCGCAGCGATTTCATCGCCGCCAGCCGCCTCACCGGAGCCTCGCCCTGGCGCATCATCGCCCGCCATATCGCGCCGCTGTGCGTGCCGAGCCTGATCGTACGCATCACGCTCGACATGAGCTCCATCATCATCACCGCCGCCAGCCTCGGCTTCCTCGGCATGGGCGCGCAGCCGCCCTCGCCCGAATGGGGCGCGATGATCGCCACCGCCAAGCGCTTCATCTTCGAGCAGTGGTGGGTCGCCACCATTCCCGGCATCGCGATCTTCCTCGTCTCGCTGGCCTTCAACTTCCTCGGCGACGGCCTGCGCGACGTGCTCGATCCGAAGCAGAACTAGGAGAAGGCGATGCTGGTCGATATCAAGAACCTCCGGATCGCCTTCGAGACGCGCACCAGCCGGTTCGAGGCGGTGCGCGGCATTTCCCTGCAACTCGGCAAGGAAAAGCTCGGCATCGTAGGCGAGAGCGGATCGGGCAAGTCGCTGACGGCGCGCGCGCTGATGAAGCTCCTGCCCTCCAACGCGAAGATCACCGCTGACACGCTGAGCTTTGACGGCATCGACGTGCTGAAGGCGGGTGAGCGCGACATGCGCCAGATTCGCGGCAAGCGCGCCGGCTTCATCCTGCAGGATCCGAAATATTCCCTGAACCCCGTCAAGACCATCGGCAGCCAGATTGCCGAAGCCTGGCGCACCCACAAGCGCGGCAGTCGCAAGGAGGCCGCTGAAGCGGCCATCGACCTGCTCGACCAGGTGATGATCCGCGATCCGCGCGCGGTGGCCAAATCCTACCCGCACGAAGTGTCGGGCGGCATGGGCCAGCGCGTCATGATCGCCATGATGCTTGCCCCCGACCCGGAACTGCTGATCGCCGACGAGCCGACCAGCGCGCTCGACGCCACCGTGCAGGCCGAAATTCTGCGGCTCATCGAGGATCTCGTCTCGCGCCGCGGCATGGGACTGATCCTCATCAGCCACGACCTGCCGCTCGTCTCGCATTTCTGCGACCGGGTGATGGTGATGTATTCCGGCCGGGTGATGGAAGAGCTCAAGGCATCCGAACTGATGCACGCGAAGCATGCCTATACGCGCGGGCTGCTCGATTGCATCCCCTCGCTCACGCATCCGAGAGATCGGCTGCCGGTTCTCAATCGCGATGCAGGATGGCTCAACCCATGATCGAGGTAGACAAGCTGCGCATCAGCTTTGGCGACCGCGAAGTCGTCAAGGGCGTTTCCTTCAGCGTGCCCAAAGGCGGCAGTTTCGGTATTGTCGGCGAAAGCGGCTCGGGCAAATCCACCATCCTGCGCGCCATAGCCGGGCTGAACAACGACTGGACCGGTCGCATCGGCTTCGGCGGGCAAGACGTGCCGCGCAAGCTGCCGGCGTCGTTCTTCCGGCAGGTGCAGATGGTGTTCCAGGACCCGTTCGGTTCGCTGCATCCGCGCCAGACCATCGACCGCATCCTGAGCGAGCTGCTGCTGGTGCATGGCATCGGCGACATAGAGGAACGCATCGAACAGGCGCTGGCCGATGTCGCGCTGCCAAAGGCGGTGCGCTTCCGCTTTCCGCACCAGCTTTCCGGCGGCCAGCGCCAGCGCGTGGCGATCGCCCGCGCGCTGATCGCTGAGCCGCAGGTACTGCTGCTGGACGAGCCCACCAGCGCGCTGGACGTTTCGGTGCAGGCCGAAATCCTCAATCTGCTGGCTGACCTGCGCGCCGCCAAGAACCTGACCTATGTGCTGGTGAGTCACAATCTCGCGGTGATCGCGCATCTGTGCCCGGAAGTGGGCGTCATGCTCGGCGGCGAGATGGTGGAGCAGCTTGCCGCCGACGACCTGCGTGCCGGCCGCACGAAGCACCCGCACACCTCGGAGCTTCGCGCGCTCAGCATCAACCTCGAAGACCCGGTCTGATCGGAGAATATCATGTCGCTTGAAGCCGGCTGGCAGGCCGCGTCGTCCCTCGCCCGCGATTTCGCAGATCAGTGGCCCGGCGATGAGCCGGGCGGCGCGATCATCGGTTTCGACGCGAACGGCGTGCGCTTCGCCCATGCGGGCGGCGTGGAAAGCCTGTCCACGCTCGCGCCCTTCACGCCCGACAGCGTGGTGCGCTACGCCTCCGTCACCAAGCATGTCTTTGCGGCCATGGTGCTGCACCATGGAGATGTCATCGGCCTCGACGACCGGCTGGGCGTCCACCTGCCCGAGTTGCAGAAACCGCTTGCCGACGTGACCGTCGGGTGCGCGCTCGACATGAGCGGTGGCCTGCCCGACACGCGCGAATGCCTGACCTTGCTCGGCCTCTCGGTGTACACCGAGACGGAAGCCCGGCAGCTGCTGGAATTCCTGGCGACCTTGACGCGCCTGAACTTCGATGCAGGCACCGAGGTTTCATACTCCAACACCGGCTATCGGTTGATCGAGGCCGCACTTGAGCGCAAGGGCTTTGCCTTCGACGACTTCATCCGGAACGAGATCGCCGGCCCGCTCGGCATCTTCCTGAAGGCGCCGGACGTCTGGAACGACCCTGTCGCGGGCCTCGTGCCTGGCTATTGGAAAGCACCGGAAAAATGGCAGCTCAGCGCCGCCGGCCTGCATATCTCCGCCTCCGGCAGCCTTGCCGGCAGCGGCCGGGCGCTGGCCCGCTGGACGCAAGCGCTGGTGAGCGGCGAAGGCAAGTTCGCCGGCCTCCTGCAAAAACTTTCGACCGCACGCCCGCTGGCGAACGGCCGACCGAGCGGCTATGGGCTCGGCCTGCGCTGGTCTTCGCTCGGCGCGCGCAAGTTCGTCGGCCATGGCGGCTCGCATCCCGGCTACAAGAGCTATTTCCTGCTCGACCCGGTCGAGAAGACCGGTTTCGTCGTCGTCTCCAACCGTGAAGACACGAACGGTTACAGGATCGCGCTCGGCGCCATGGCGGCACTGACCGGCGAGCAGCTTCCGCGCACCGATTGCACCATTCCTGACGGGCTCTACGTGGCTGACGCGGGCGCGCTGTGGCTGGAAATGCGCAATGGCATCGCCAATTGCCTCGATGCTGAGGACACGCTCTACGACGACGGCGAAGGCTGGTTCTCCTCCCGCTCGTCCTCTTCGCCCATGCGCCTGCGCTGGACCGGCGAGACGCTTGAAGGCGAGATCGGCCATGCCGCGCGCCGCCTCCTACCCGTGACGCCGCAACCTGCCGGCGCCGAACTCGACGGAAGCTGGCAAACGCCACTCTATGGCGCGCATCTCGAAATCCGCGACGGCAGCGCCATCATGGGCATCGGCCCGACGCGCCGGGCCATGCCGCTGCACGACATCGGCGGCGGCCGCTACCTGTTCACCCTGCATGACGGCCCGTGGATCAAGCGCGTCTGCCTCAATCGGCTGGGTGACGACAGACTGGAACTCGTGCTGAGCCGCAGCCGGATAATGGAATATGTCCGCAAGGGCTGACGCAAGACTTAGTTGTTGATCCAGAAAACGCGCAGACTTTTCTGGATCACCTTCAGGCGCGCGCGCCCAGGCAGCGCGTGGAGCGACCCAACGCTTTTTCAATGGAGTGGGCCGCCTCCAGCACATGAACCGAGAACTCTTTGAGCTGCTTTCTCTTGATGCGCGTGTCCGGTCCCGACATTCCGATGGCGCCGACAAGTTCGCCCGAGGGACCCAGAATAGCGGACGCTACTGCCGCGATGCCCTCGCGCCATTCTCCATGAAGCACCATGGCGTAGCCATTGGCGCGCGCCGCCGCCACATCCGCCTGCAGCTCTTCGAGGGAAGCGCGCGACGTAGCCGTGTAATCCTGGAAGTGGGGAACAAAGCTTTCGAGATAACTGTCGGGCTTGTGGGCGAGCATGGCTTTGCCCGTCGCAACCGACCAGGCCGGAGCCCGTTGGCCAACCCGCGTGTGAGCGCGGATATGATGCTCGCTCTCGATCTTGTCGAGATAAAGCACGTCGGTTCCGTCGAGGACGGAAAGGTGGACCGTTTCGCCGGTCGCGGCCGCGAGCTTTTCCATGGCAGGCCGCGCAAGCGAAACCAGATCCATGCGGCGGATGACATGACTGCCCAGTTCCCATAGCCGGGTCGTCAATTCGTAGGTGCTGTGCGGCGGAACCTGGCGCACATAGCCCTGGTGCTGCAACGTCGTCAGCAATCGGTGGACGTTGCTTTTGGTAAAGCCGAGTTCGCCAGCGAGATCCGTCACGCCACGCGGGTTTTCACTCACCGCAAGCGCCTCGATAAGCCGCAACCCCTTGATGAAAGCCTTGTCCATAAACTGGTTCTTATCGCAATTTCGAATGCCGTTCCACTGAACGAAACGTAATGGGGCCGCGCTGGTGTACCAGCGCGGCCGTTTTTCAAATCGTTATTTGGCGAGAAGCGCGTTCAACTTCTCCTGGCCATATTCCTCGTTGGTCGAGCGTCCGTCCGGAGAGGCCGCACCCCAGTAATCCGGGCTCCATTCAATGGCCTTGGCGATATTGTCGGGATTGTTCGCCCAAAGGCGGCTGATGTCCTTGTCCGCTGCCTCGTAGACCAGCGGCGATGGCAGTGCGACCGGATAAGCCTGCGTGAGTTGGGCTGCACGCTGGGCATCGAGCCGCCAGGCCAAGAGCTTCAGCGCATTTTCGTAATGCGGAGCGCCCTTCGGGATCGAGAAAAAGTCGTAATAGACGAAGCCTTCGTTCCAGGTCATGTCGACGGGCGCGCCTTCGACCACGACGAGATTGTTGATGCGTCCGGCATAAGCCATGCACATATCCGCCTCGCCGTCGAGGAGAAGCTGTGGCGCCTGCGCGGCGGTGGTCCACCATTTGGAGACATGCGGCTTGATCTCCTCGACCTTCTTGAGCGCGCGTTCCATGTCGATGGGATAAAGGTCTTCCTTCTTGACGCCATCGGCCATCAGCGCGGCTTCGAAGACGAAACGCGGCCAGGCGGGAAGGCAGCGGGTTCCAGGGAACTTCTCGACATTCCAGAAATCCGCCCAGCTCTGCGGAACCTCGCCCGAATATTTCTCCGTGTTGTATGCCAGCGCAACGCCAATGACCTGGAGCGCGACACCATTGGGCCGCTTGAGGTTATCGGGCATGGTTGCCAGGGTCTTCTGGGCGCTTTCGGAAAGCTTGCTGTAATCGATCTTGTCGAGGCAGCAATCCCCCAGCAGCTTCGTCTCCTGATCGAAGATGAAGGTTAGGTCCCATTCGGTTTTTCCGGCATCGACCTGCGCCTTGATACGCGGTCCGCTGCGAGCCTCCTGAACGGTAATGACCTTGATTCCCGTCTCCTTCTCGAACGGATCGTACATGATCTCACGCAGAGCTTCGCCATAGGCGCCGCCTGGATCCTGCATGATCACTTCATTGCTCTGGGCTACGGCAACATGCGCGGCGGCGAAATAAACCGCAGCCGCAGCAACGCCTCCTGCCAGTCTTTCCAGAAATTTCCTTCGCATTTTGAATTTCCTCCACAAAAATCAGGTATTACACAGCGGGTTTGGTCCGGCCGGCCAATACGGGCCGGGCAAGAACGATGCCACCGACGACAAGCAGCACCTCGAGGGTGGAAACCACCGCCAGTACCGGGTTGAGCTGGTAGTTGACATCAGCCCATAGCCGGAGCGGCAGCGTCCTGAGTTGCGCGCTCGACAGGAACAGCGACAGCACCAGTTCATCGAATGAATGCAGGAAGGCAAAGAACGCGGCCGCGGCCATGCCCGGAGCCACAGCCGGAAGCGTTACCGTGCGGAAGACGGTGAGCGGAGACGCGCCATGCACTGCCGCGGCCTGTTCGAGGCGGCGATCCACCCCTTGCAGGCTTGCCGCCATGATGACCACCACGATCGGCAAGCCACCGATTGCATGCGCCGCAGCAAGCCCGCTGATCGTTCCGGCGAGATCGGTACGCAGGAAAAGACTGTACAGCGACAGGCCCAGCACGACAGGCGGAACGATGACCGGGCTGACAAGGAGCAGCATGATCGCAGCCTTGCCCCTGATCGAACTGCGCACGATACCGAGGGCTGCCAGGCCACCGAGCGTCACCGCGATGACAGCCGACAACAAGGCAATGGTGAATGAGTTGGTGAAAGCGGTCATCCATTCACTGTCCGAGAAGAATTTCTCGTACCAGCGCAGGGAAAAGCCGGGCGGGGGGAAGGTCAGGAAGCTGGCCTTGCTGAAGGACAGGATCATGACCACCACGATCGGTGCCATCAGCGCCAGGAGAACGAACCCGCCCAGGACGCGCACGGTCCAGGTTCCGGTGCCGAGCGGCATGCGGCTGAGCAGCCTGAGCAACGGCCAGCCGACCATGTCGGCAAGCTTTGCGGAAAGCGTGCCGCCGCCTCGCCGACTGCTCCTGGGAGACGAAGAGTGAGAACTCGCCTCAACAAGCTTGCCGCCACCCCAGATGAATTCGAAGCCGAGGAAACGACCCGCAATCGCGACGACGATCAGAGTGATGACCAGAAGCACGACGGCAAGCGCCTGCAAAAAGCCTTCGCTGGTCGCGAAATCGGCCTGCTGGGTAATGTGCATGGCAAACATCTGGTCGCCGGGTCCGCCCAGCAAGGTCGGCGTGATGAAGAAGCCGAGCGCAGTGACAAACACCAGCAGGAAGCCTGCCCCCATGCCCGGCATTGTGAGCGGCAGGAGCACGCGCCAGAACACTGCCAGCGGCCCCGCTCCACTTGCCTGCCCCGCCCTGACGAAGCTTGGATCCTGACGGGCGATGCTGGAATAGATGCTGAGCACCATCAGCGGCAACAGTACAGCCGTCATGCCAAGCAGCACCGCGCTGCGGTTGAACAGGAGTTGCGCGGGTTGATCGAAAATGCCGAGCGCGACCGCGAGCTTGTTGATCGGGCCGTTACGCCCCAGAAGCACCATCCAGGAGTAGGTGCGGATCAGTATGGCGATGAAATAGGGGAGGATCACGGCCGTCGCGACGACAATCTGTCGCCAGCCGCTGGATTTGTGGATGAGAAGCGCCGTGGGATAGCCGAAGAAGAGGCAAAGCAGCGCCACCATGAAGGAAATCTCCATGGTTCGCACGAGCGAATTCCAATAGAGCGGAACTGCAAAGACGCGCTCGAAATGGGCGCTCCAACTCGGGCCGCTCAGGCTTATGCGGACCAGGTCGATAACCGGCAACAGATAGATGAAGGCAAGAAAAGCAGCCGCAGGCAGAAGCAGCCATGCCGGATCCTTGAGCCGTTCCGGCAGCGTGAACGACCGGCGGTCCGCACCTCCCAATGGGATATTCGTGACGCTCATGGCAGCACCCAGCAGTCTTCCGCCCGCCAGGTGGCATAAAGCCGGTCGCCGGGTGAAGGCAGCGGGCGCTCCGCGCTGTCCGTGCAGCGGACCAGAAGCCGCTCGCCCTGATCGGTATCGGCTTCGATACGCAGGATCTCGCCCAGGAAGATCGCCGATCGAACCGTGACGGGCAGCGCGTTCGGCGTGACCGCCGTGCTGATGGCGATCCGCTCGGGACGAACGAGGACCGTCGCACGCCCTACTTCGACAGGGCTCCGCGTCTCGGCATCGAAAACATAGCCAGCCTGGTTCCTCAACGTCATCGTCGTGCCGCGCTTCTGTAAGATTTCGACGTCGATGAGGTTGGATTCTCCAACGAAGGCCGCGACGAAACGCGTGGACGGGTGGCGATAAATTTCAACGGGCGCAGCCACCTGAACGATCTTGCCCGCGTCCAGGACCGCGATCCGGTCGCTCATGGTGAGCGCTTCACCCTGGTCGTGCGTGACGAAAAGGATGGTGCTGCCCAGCGTCTGATGCAAATCGCGTATCTCGATCTGGATCTGCTCGCGCAGGCGGCGGTCGAGAGCGCTCAACGGCTCGTCCATCAATACCACCTTCGGCCGGCGAACGATGGCTCGCGCAATGGCGACACGCTGCTGTTGTCCACCGCTCATCTGCGAAGGCAGCTTCCGGGCGTGCTCGGCCAAACGCATGATTTCCAGCGTTTCGGCCACGCGCCGCTCTGTCGTTTCACGATCAACACCCGCCATGCGCAGCGGAAAGGCCACGTTCTGGGTGACCGTCATGTTGGGAAACAGCGCGTAGCTCTGAAACACCATGCCAAAGCCGCGACGATGCGGCGCCACATTGTGGATCGGCCTGCCGTCGACGAGGATTTCTCCACCGTTGGGTTTCTGGAATCCGGCAACGAGATTGAGCAAGGTCGTCTTGCCGCTGCCGCTCGGCCCCA
>Ga0182738_1001532_pt1 | contig 28735 bp, 29 predicted proteins | sample eDN5th30CBELigMG_FD_128876 | JGI IMG/M metagenome (GOLD analysis project Ga0182738, IMG submission 128876) | Enriched Miracle-Growth compost microbial communities from Emeryville, California, USA - eDNA 5th pass 30_C BE-Lig MG (version 2)... ...
AATTCAGTATAAAAGTATGAAAGTAGGGAAAAATCGAAGAATCATCTCAACTCATATCATAATCTACAGTTTTCATCTACCTATGAATGCTTTTAAAAGATGTTGCCAGTGTTGTTGGTGTTTGATGATTGGATTGCATTTTGTTGAAGGGTTCGAATTTGGTCTGACAGTTTTCCTAATTGAGAAGTAACATTTTTGTGATTGTCATTTTGGTTGAGATAGGTTCGATCAATATCCTTTTTAACAGAGCGCTCGATGTTGTTAAGACTGGAGCCGAGATTTTCGATTTTTCGATCAATAAGATTGTTGATTTTTTCTCTCTCAATCGCATCGGATTGGAGCTTTTGTACTGTTGCTTTGAGTTTTTCAAGTTCTTTCTTTGTTTCGGAATCTGGGCCACCCGTACCATTTGAAGTGGCTTTTGCAAGCTTCGTTTCAATACCTCGAAGCTGGATATCAATTTCTCTGAGCCTGGCATTGTAGGTTGAAGTCTCTTTTTGCAGGTTTAACTTGACATAAGTATGCATATTATTTTCAACAATCTTTTGGACCTCAGCGTCGAGTGTTTTATCAATGTCTTTGATAACATATTCCATGATATTCTGTTTCATTTGGTCACTGATACCATGCTCTTCAAGTTGTTCGAGTTTCTGAGTGAACTGCTCAAGTCTATTATAAATTTCTGTTTGAATTTGGAGACTCTATGGGGCTTAAAATGGGTTTCAAAATAAGATGATTACCTCCACATCATTCTTTTTGCCTGAACCAGTTGCTTCAAGAGCTTTCAAAATATCCCTAATTCATTGGTAAGCTTTATACTCTCAGGACGATTATTTTACTTCTTTGCTTTTTCGACGGCTTCAGTGCTGTTGATAGCAGCAGGCTGGGATGTTGATGTTCCTCCATGCGTGAATTTTCGAGTAATTTCTTCCAGCTCGTAAAGCTTCAAATTATGGTCACTAACCTTTTCATGATATAAATCGCGAATTTGATTATCTTCATCTTCCATCTTTTGGTTCAGTTGAGTAATTCGTTTGTCCAAATCGCTCATTTGAGGCTCAATAATCTGTTCTTGGAGTTGCTTGTGGTATTCTTGCAGTTTTTGATTGGATTTAATCTGAGTATCATGATAGATAAACTCCACTTGTTCGTTCAAGGTGCCTAATTCACTCAATATTGCTTGCTGGAACTGCTCATATGTCACTCTCACCATCATTTCTTCAACCGTCTATGAAAAGGTAATGAGCAGATGATAAATAAATAATTCGGACCAGTCTTGAATCTAATTGATTGATGTAATCTCTTTGTGCAAGTAATGCTTTTTCTGCAATTTTAAAGTTATTTTCGGTCTTTTGTTCAAACATTTCTTGGATTTTATCAGATTCAGCAAACTTTTCGTCAATTTGTCCAATTTGTTTGTCAACTAATTCCATCTGATGATCTACTCTCAGGAATTTTCTCCTTGTTTCGACTTTGAAGTCCTCTTCAGTTGATTGTTCAATTGTATTTTGAGCATTTGAATATAGGAATGCCATGTACTCTCTCACTTGAGATTTTATATCCAATTCGCTTAACCCGTCAATCAGTTTATCATTGACAACATTGACACTGCTTTGGACATCTCTAAAGTTCCTGACGAGGTCCTGGATCGACTGAGCATGGCCATTTTGGCCTTCTTTCAGGTCTTGAATCTCATTTTGTCTTGCTTGGTCAAACTTTTGTAAAGTCTCGAATAACGTCTTTGTTTGGTTAACAATTTGAAAGAATTAAAATTTCTCCCTACCTCGTTTTCATAGTTCATTCTTCCAAGAGTTTCAGAGAATTTCTTTTCGACTCCATCAAAGTCTTCTTTTTTCTGGATATCAAGTTCTTCAAATTTAGCTCCAACAACTTGGAAAGCTTCCTCAATTTGATTCCACTGCTCAAGTCTTTCTTTGTCCGAACATTTATGGAACAATTCTTCTCTGAAATTGAGGACAGTCTGGCTCAAAATGTATTCTTCAACATCCTTGATCAACACGTTGATTTGACGAGCAGTCCAGACTTTGTGTTCCTCCACTTTAATGTCAACTCTCTTTATGAAATCAGTCAAGTGGAGTTTTGACTGTTCGACAGATGTCTGAATCAGATCTTTGAAGAATTTATCCATTGAATCTGTTCTTATTCTGAAAGTCGCAGTCAGATTCTCAATGGATTTGGCTCTGTCAGCAGCTTCTTCATTAACCAAAGCTCTAATTAACGCTTGAGTTGATTCATTCAAAGTGTTGATTTTCTCAACAAGCATGCTTTTAGTTGTTCGAACGAAACCAGTAATTTCAGTGTCTTTTGTTGTTCTTACTTTACGTTCTTCATCCATCAGATCTTGCATGTATTTATTTAATTCGATCGATTTTCGATTAATTTCGCTCTGTACTTTTTCATAGTTCTCGCTAATGAGTTTAACGTTGTCTGTTTTCACCACTCCAAGTTGCAAAGTAAAGTGATTGTTAACAGTGGTAAAGTTTCTCTCCATTTCTTCTCTCAAATCTGTGAATTTTTTAAAGGTCTCATTTGTGGAAGTCACGCCCAGATTAGCCATTTTTTCATTCAACTCTTCAGAGAAAAGCTTGAATTTGAGCCGATTTTCGTCGATTGATTCACTAATTCTTTCGTGAAGATATTTCACTTCATTTTGAATATCCTTCATGTCTGTTGATCTTTGACTATTAAAAGAGGGGAATTAAACATCATTTTGTCAATTAAGTTTTTGGTACTTTTGGAAATCGACTAATTTGAGCTGAATTGCAGTAAAGTCTTTTGAAAGATCTGCTTTGAGGATATCAATTGAATTTCGATTCAGTTTTGTCAAGTCCTCTTTCACCAAAACAATCTTCTGATCGGCATAACTTTTTAATTTATGGTCAAGCTCAATGATGGAGGAATTTAGCTCCTTTTTCGCCTTTTCGAGAATCTCATTTCCATTCACTTCGATTTCAAAAGTCAACTAATTCATTGATTTGATTACTAAATGAGAAAAAAAGTACTTTGTCCAGGACTCGACGGATTTCTTCAGAGGCTTTGACCTGGTTTTCTTCTAATTTATACTCAAATTGCACTTCGTTCTTTTTAATTTGTTCATTCAACTGGCCAATCAGTTTCTCATGAGATAAATGGTTCGATATGATTTCATCTTTTAAATTCTCGAATTTTTCACTATTTTGTTTCTTTTCTTTCAACATCTCAGTCTTTAATGTTTTTAAAGCGTTGCTGATTTCAGTCAGGATTCGGAGATTCTTGTCCTCAAATTTCTTTCTCCAATTCTTATTTTTCTCTTCATATTCTCCCAACTAATTCATGAATAAATAGGATCGGATGTTCGCTTTTACCTTTTCTTCCTGATTTTTGAGACCGTCATTCATCATTTCTTCGAATTTTGCAGTGACAGTCTCTATTCTTGAAAATTCTTTTTGAAGAGTTTGATTGACTGTAATTGCATGTTCGTGGAAATCTTTTTGCGTTTGTTCGAGACGGTTATCCAAATCCTTCAAAGAAGTATCAGCCATATTTAATTTTGAGTACACATTATTTTTCAGCAAATCCATAGTTTTACTGACACCTAATTCGATGAGAATGATGAGCAGGTGTGAATTTATTACTTTTGACATTTTCATTGAATAAAGTTTGTGTTGCTGCCAAATCAGCTTCAAGATGTTGCTTGGTATTGATCAGAGTTTGACTCAGAGAATTCATACTTTCTTGGACATTGGCAAGGAACTTTTTTTCATTTTCGAGAATTTCTCTTTCTTCCGATTTCTAGGATTCAAAAAGTTATTTTAAAGTCCAATCGATTTCGTACAATTTCCTGTCTGAATAGGGTCATTTTTTGCTCGAACCAAGTTTTATTCTCAAATTCGTGCTTTAATCTTTTATTGACTTCATCAGAGATTTTTGTGTCCACTTGACGAATCAGGCTTCGAAGGTAATCTGAATCTCCCAACAACTTTTCTAATTTTAATCTATCCAGATGAAAAACAACTCAAATTCTCATTGTACTCTTCAAGTTTTTTTTGTTGTTCTTTTGCTCTTTTATTTTCTTCAAAGAGTTCTTCTTTATTTTTGCGCATTTTCTCGAGCAAATCTCCTTCATTACGATTCATATTGCTACACAAATCTCTGTATTGCTGTAAAATATCCGTCATAAAAGTGTCTCTTTTCTGTCTTTCTTGATTTAGCATCTCTTTCATAAGTTTCAAATCAGTTTCGAGATTCCCAAATCTTTGCTCATTATCAAATGGCTTATCTCTTATAGCAAGAATATTGTCATTTCTCTGCAACTATTATTCAATACGATGAATAAATTAGTTTGAATGAGGGATACATGGATTTGGTCGACACCTTTGAGTAAAGTGATGATTTTGAATTCGGCTTCATCGAGTCTTTTTGCCATATCGATCAAAATATGGTTGATTCCTTCGTGGCTTTCTTTGACAGATCCTTTGAGATGCTCAAGCCCATCTTGAATGGCAAGCTGTTTATGCTGATTTTCCTTCCAGAGAGTTGTTTCGGTTTCTTCAACATTCTAAAGGGACTCGTTATCCAAAGATTCTCAAATTATGCACTACTTTCATATAACGCATCAACTTTTGGGGGTTTTCCTCAATAAAGGCCTGAAATTTTCGATCGAGGTTTGACACCAAATCAATGAATTTTCTTTCAATATCTCGAACTCTAACAAAATTAGTTGGTTATTCTCTTTGCTTTCGAAACTTGGCAGAAAGGTCCAGGTGACTCACAGTTTGAGTGATTTCCTTGCTAAAACTTCTATGCTTTTCAGGCACAATCTCATTTTCATCGTAGACATAGTTGTTGTAATCTCTATTATTATTCATCATATTGATTGCACAAACCTAGAGAGAGGTACCTTGAAGGTCTCATTGATAACCCAGGGCTTGATCCTCTTGGAAGTGGTAAAACAGCTAAATTTCCAGACCTGGCATCTCGACTATTTACTCTCCTCTATTGGACTTATTAGATTTCTCAAGAAAACGTTGATTCTCTACCAATACAGGAAGTTTTTCAAAGCTTGTTGTCGGAACGCGATGGCTCATTCTTTCAGTATTCATAGGGAGGGGAGTAGTTTCTTTTATATTTTTACGAAATAAAAATAAAAAAATTTATTTATCAACGTTAAAAACAGCTGTTTTAAGAGAAAATATCATTATTTTCAAAAAATCTGAAAAATTGATGATCAAAAAAGAACCTTTTTTGTTGTTGTCAAGGAATTTTTATTTTTGAAATTCTTCAGGAAAAGCAAATATTTTGGACAGGAGTTCAGAAATCAAGAAGGTCATTCCAATTCTCCCTGAGGAAGAAATTCATGAGATTTCTTTTTTCAACAAGAGAGCGACGATCCCTGTTCCCAATGAAAATGCTTGAAAACCCTTTTTTCTGATGGGATATTTCACGGAATTAGGTCAGGCCAAGTTTAAAAAGAATGCGAAGGAAATCCGATCAACACATTTTTCTCAATCAGGTGGAATCTGTTCATTTGAGAATTATCGCCTTTTCCTGACATTTTAGAAATTATTCAACAATTTTATTCCAGATTTTACGGTATGTTGTAAATATGAGGATTATCAATTCAGCAAATCATTTCCTTTAATTCAAAGAAAAAAATAATCCATTAAAACCACAAAATATCAAAAGGAAATTACCCAACAAAGATGGAGCAAAATAACGAACTTCCATATTACACCCTTGAAGAAGTCAATGAGCATGATAACGAAGACGATTGTTGGATTATAATCAATGATAAAGTCTACGATGTTACTCCATATCTTGAATCACATCCTGGTGGAAAAGGATTAGTCGAAAAAGCAGCAGGAAAAGATGCGACCAAACATTTTTATGTCGAATCAGAACATTCCCAAACTGCAATAGATCTTTTGAAGAAATACCTTATCGGTCAAGTCAAAAGTGAAGAACAATAATTGACTTGAGTTTCAGAAAATGAGGAAGTTTCTGAATGCATTGCTTTGATTCTCTTGAAATTTGTTCGAGCATAATTATCGTCAATAAATACTGCTGGGGTTTTCTTCAGACCAATCAATTGTCAAATGTCTGAGAGAATTAATTGAAAGAATTTCATAAAAATAGTTTTGTTTGAGTTGTATGCCTGTGTCTATCTGTTCTGAAAGATTATGAATTCACAATTTTGAGTTAATTTTCATAAGTTATGTCTCAAACACGATGTTTTTCACTGAACTTTTTATAAAAAATGTCCCTTTTTCAAACTTTCTTTTTTCTTTTTTTAGAAGGTGAAAAATCGTTTTCGCAATTTTATCATCAGATGTGAGATTTTATCATCAACCATCCAACATCCTCGACATCTCTCCATCAAATCCCTCTTCATTTACTTCTCTGAGTTTATCTTTTTTTCTTTGAATAAAAATGAATCAGATTACAATGGGAAAGATGAAATTATAGAGAATTGATTTATTGATTTGATTATTAAACAGGTTAATAAATAAATTTTTGTTCAATTTATTGAATTTGCACACATGTTGGGTTCAGATAAAGTGAATAATGCAGAAACCCCTCAGGAACAAAATGGAAGTTGGTAAATGTCATTATTCTTGCACTAATCTTTGAAGCTATTTCTGATCTTCGGCTGAAGAGAGATGAATACAGTATTGATATTCGAAAAAAGAAGAGGTAAATGAGAGGAAAAGTTTTTCACAACTCACCATCCCTAGAGACGACACAATCCGAAAAATCAGAATATCAAATCTCCAGATTGACAAGCAGAGACAAGTGGGCGGATTCAGCACTTTAAGCGGAGCCTTTGACAGTGTTGAGAATATTGAATTAAGAAAATGCATCAATGAGTGGCTACAAAAGCAGTTTAGGCAAGAAGAGTTCCTTGAACTTGTTGCAGCAATAAATAACCCTGAGAATGACCGTCTTAAGCAGCACTATGGCATGATTGGATTGAGAAAAATCCTTTCTCAAGGTATTTTTGCAAACTAGCGATCGCATAATCGAGAATATAGAAAAGGGTGCCCCAATTCAGCATGCTGTTGATATGAATTTAGTTCCTCGCTTTATTGAATTCACACAGCGCAAGGAAGAACCCCATCTTCAAGTAAGTGTTTGATTAATAGAGCACTGCTGATAAGCCGATGATAGCTTGAAGCTGCATGGGCTCTTACAAATATTGCTTCAGGGGATTCAAAGCAAACTGCAACTGTTATTGAAAATGGCGGTATCCCCTGCTTTATAAACCTTCTTGGCTCGACAAAAATGGAGATCGTTGAACAGGGCATTTGGGCATTAGGAAATATTGCAGGTGATTGTCATAAATTCAGGCAAATGGCACTAGAACAAAATGCACTGCCAGTGTTGGTGGAATTACTCAAAACCACAACTCAAGAAAACATTTTCAAACACGGAATCTGGGCGCTCTCAAATTTGACTCGAGGAAGACCTTTGCCCAAATTTGAGCTGATTAAAGATGCGCTGCCTGTCTTCACAGAAGCTTTGAAACATTCAAAAGATCCTGAAATCCTCACAGACGCTAGCTGGGCCTTATATCACCTTTCTGATTATGACAGCCCGCAGATTCAGGTCGTTTTAGACACAGGCGTTGCTCCCACTATTGTCCAGCATTTAGAGTAATAATTGAGATTTGAGAATAACTTTATCCCTCTAGTAATCCAAATATTTCAACGTCTGTTCCATTGATCAAGACGCTTGGACTTCTAATGTCAGGTGAAGACGAATCTCAAATTGATGTAATAATTATTTCAGACTTTTTATAACTCATCCTCTCCCAAGGCAATTTTGAGCATACCTGATGTTGTTTCGAAGCTGTTTCAACTTTTAGAACACGAAAAAAAGATCGTGAGAAAAGAGACTTGTTTTGCTTTATCAGCGATAACTGCAGGAAATGATACACACGTTGCTGCTGTTATTGGAAATGCTAATCAATTGAATAAACTCATCACTCTTGCACAAATAGATAAATATACAGAAGTAATTCATCTCAGAATGAGTAATAAGTAACAATGTTTTTCCTACATAGGTGAGAAGAGAAGCAGCTTGGGTGCTTGCAAACGCATTGATTAAATGTAATTTGGACCAATTGATGTTTATGCTGCAATATGGGCTTTTACAATGTTTCTGTACACTATTAGATAATACCCAAGATGCCAAAAACTTGGAGGTCGTGATTGAGGGCCTCAATGCAATCCTGACCAAAGGAAAAGAGATTGCCTCTCAAAGAGGAGGTGAAAATCCGTTCATCTCAGAGTTTGAAAGCAGAGGCGGCTTGCAAAAAGTTCAAGACCTCCAAGAACATAAAGCAAACGAAGTCTATCAAGCTGCTCTCAAGCTCTTAGAAAATCATTACGACCTTGAAGATAATTTGGAGTAGGGGTTCTTTGTTTGCTTATTTGAATATTTTATATATTATTTCGTTTATTGATATTTTTTGTGCTTGATTTTACAAAAAAAACAAGTATTCTTTCAGAATCGATTCTGAGAAAAAGAGAGGGAGAGATTTTTTCGGGATGGGAAAATAATTATTTATTTACGGAAGAAGGATAGATATGGTATAATATGTATGATAAATAAAGCGAATCTTTATTAATTTTTATGTAATTCCATAAATAAGCGAATTATAATTTCCAGCAAGTTTTCATCAATTCAACAAAGTGATCATCATTATCGATGGAAGCGCTGACAGCATTGTAGTAGTCATTCCATTCCTATAAATTTCACATTAGAGGGGGTGTTATTCAAAAAGTATACGGTTCTGCTGATAGTTCCATCCTTGTTGGAATCTCCAAAGTGTTGAAGGAACTCAATAAAGACTTGGTCTTCAGTCATTTCTCCCTTTTGGACCTTGGGATGAGCAGAGCAGTTGTAGACACCCCTAAAAATGTTGGATTTTTCATGAGTTATCTCAATTTCTTACCTAAGATCAGCAGCAGTAATGCAACCATTTCCATCTTTATCAAACTTTAAGAAAGCCTTGTCAGTGATGGCTTGTCTTCTGGAGTTCATTTTTCCCTAAACTTTTTGAGGTTCAGTTTCAAGCTTAAAAATTACTCTGATGGCAACCAGGAATTCATCAAAGTTCAAAGTTCCGTCCTTGTTGGTGTCGAGGTAGTCGAGAAGAGACTAGAAAAATTGGTTTAGTCGGATATTTCTCTTACGTAGGCTTCTTGTTTAGTGATTTGAACGCCCATTTCTTGAAGTCCAACCAAGAATTCGTCCTTATCGACTTTTCTGTTGCCATCGTAGCTGTCGATGGTTCTGAAGGCAATACCAAGAGATCTGATGGTTTTAGTTCCTCTTGCGTTCAAGGCGTCTCTGACTCTTTGTAAGACTAAAAAGCTAAGTTTATCGACCCCAGTATGAAAAGACGTACCAACAAGTGGATTTGTTGATTGAGAGTTCATTTTGGTTTTATTGTGTTGATTTGCTGATATATTAATTATTATTATTTTCAAAACTCGGGCAGTTTTAAACTTTAGTTTTTATTATGGAAAAATTACGCAAAAAAATAGAGGTTCAAAATAATTTTTCTTAATTTATTCTCATCAAAGATATGGGATGATGAGATTTCTAGATTTTTCTGTGATTAATCCAGTCCTGTTTTTGAGTTTAGTCCTTTTTATGAATATTTGGGACAAAAGGAAGTTGCCCTGATATGTGATTGAAAATGTTTGAGTAGATTATGAGAAAGGTACAGTGTTTTTATATGTGTATTAAAAATCATAGAGAAAAAGAGGGAAAATACGAAAAATTCTTGCTTACATGAGAATAACATCTGTATCATCAATGACTTCAAAATCGTTTTCAATTGAGCTTGATTTTCGAACTAAATTCACGATTTCAAGTGGGATTTCGGAATTGTCAATATCTTGTTTACTAAAAAATAATTTATGATGTGATGATATTCTCAAAACTGAAATTGGTACCTTGAAACACTCTCATTTACAATTCCTGTAAGTTTATTGAGAATCGGATTCAAATTTAAAATATCATTCTTTTGTGCTTTTTCATCATTGATTGGAATATGGAGCTTAACGCCCTAGAAAAGTTGGTGTTGAGGAATGGGTTCGAGACACAGCACAGTACGTTAATTTTATTGATGTAAAGAAAGCTCATAAAGAGGAGTGAGACTGCTTGAAAAAATGCATTTTCATCATTATCTTTATCATAGTAAAGCTCATATACTCTAAAATTCATCATCAAAGTTTGGAGGCTCTTTTCCTTACTTGGAAATATCATTATAGAATGAGAGCAAATATTTTCCGTCACCTTTATTCATTTTGACAGGCAAATCGACAAACTGAAATTCTGCAATAGATTTGACAAGTTCTGCAATTCTGCATAAAACTTCGCATGTAATTCTCGAATGTCTGACACTCATCCCCTTTAAATTGCTAAATCCTACAAAGATGTTGAGGATAACTTCTAATTCACCAATTTCACTCACCTGAGATATCGAGGGAATAATGTTGAGATTCGACAAAACCAGTTTGTGTAGCTTCAACGAATTTATCTTGAACAATCTTGAGCCTTAAAGGAACTTCAAGGTCTGGAAACATGTAATGCTTATTGTAGATCCTGGTTGGAGAGATTTAGCCCCAACAAAATCAAAATGTATACTTTCTGATATTCATTAGTTTTTGTTTTTTCAGTTCAGAATTTTGTTCTTCCCTTTCTTTCTTTTCCTTTTTGAGAGTGATAATGTCATTTTGAAGCTGGCTGTTGTATTCTTTGATTTTCTTGACCTGATCTTGTACAATTTTCTTTCGCTCCTGAATTATCCTGAGGTAGTTTTGGAGAGTTCCTTTTTCAGTGTTGAGTCGATTGAGAAGATGTGTATTTTTAGCAGTTTGTCCTTTGCCAGTCATTTTGAGAAGCTGAATATTTTCGACAAAAGAGTTTTTGGGAATTGAAGAAAATGATTGACTGAATTCATTTGCCCTCACTTCATTATTTTGGCGAATCTCCTTCAATCTTATGATCGTTTTACAAAAGATGATAAAAATGATACTTTTCAAAAGTGCAGGTTGTACAACACAGATTATCTTTTGCCTGTTGACAGTAATTGCATTGAATTGGTATTTTTTCATTCATTTTCTGACTCTTTAATTCTCTTGGAAATATATTATTTACATGTATATTGATTGAGAAATACAGAAATTTCTTACGACTGGAAGAAAACTACTACAAAATTTCTCTGGAGCGAGAGATTGATATTCATATTACATACATTTTATATCGATTGAGATCCTCCATGAATTTTTTTCTGGAGAGTTTCAATAGCTGCTTCATCATGAATTAAAAAGTCATTGTGATTTCTTTTAGTTTTCAAAGGAATTTTTTTGTTTCGAGACTTTTGCTTCAAAAAGAGTTGTTTCTTTGGTTCATGAATTTCGAGACAGTGCCGAATTTTTTTTTCAAGGTCTTGTTTGAGACAATGAAGAATCTCTGAAAGACTCTTGCATTCCTTGTTGTATAAAGCGAAAATGCATTGATATTTAACCATTTCGCAGCTCATTTCTAACGATTCAGAATGATGAGAAAAATTTAAAGAAATCTCAGAACAATGGAGATAGACATGAAAAATTGAACCGATCTGAATGTAGTTGATTAGGGAAAGTGGTCTCCGCTGACAATTGATGAGTTCATATATTGAATGCAATTTTGTAAAAGTCTGATTTTGACAAAATAACAAGAGAGCAGGACTCTCGTTAAAATCCTGAAGAGAACCATCAATATTTTCTTTCAATTGTAGCAATGAAACTTCTCTGTAGTATTCTTGATAAAAGGAGACTAAAGCCTCTATGAAAGGATCTTTGATGACTTGATCATCAATATTTTCAGTAGATTTGGTCTCCAAATTTGCAGTTTCTTCTTTTTTAATTTTCTCGTCCTCTTGTCCCAGCAGTTGTTTTTGATGATTTTCAACTTCAGTTGATAAAGAAGGAGCAAATATTTCAAGAGATTTTTTGCAAGCTTCTAATTTGGCGACTTTTTTGGAGGTTCCATATCCAGTAGTCAAAATTTCATTGTTGAAAATATGTCGAGCAATGAATTTCTTCTGGTGTTTATTTTTCACATCATCATCAGGGCCCATAACTTCATCAATTGTGATGACAGGTTTCTGCTTGTATATTTTAGAAAAGAGTTCGTACAACACGCCAGAATATACTGTTCGGTCTGAACTCAGTTTTTTCAAATCAGAGTGTTTCCGTCCTTTATAGAACTTCTCAAGAATCATTCTCTTTGTGTCATCTGTAACACTTAATGCTTCAATCTTTCTCTTTTCCGTTTCAATGGTAATAAAACCTGGCGATTCACTTGGAAGAAGAGTACAATCATTCAAGAGATCATTGGAATAGTCAAATTGAAGATTGATTTCTTTTTGCGTAATATCTAGCCTCCATTGTGGCATATTGACATAGTGTTGGGATTGTTCTTTTGCGATTTGAACCAAATCATTTGTATTTAACTCCAAGTTAGAACTCAGGAGTGTCGAAGGATCAAATGGAAAGTTTTGGTCATCATCAATAATATTGAGGTCAAAATACTCATCGTTGTAATATGCGCAAAAAGGAACCTTGATTGATTTCAAAATGGGTGGGGATGAAATATTGTTGTTATCTTTCATCATATTTAGGTGAATTTGTCTCTCAAATTAACTGAATCATTATTAAATTTATGAATGAAAAAATCATTGAATTAGTAAGAGAAAGGTCATTTTTTTCTTCAAAGTAATTTTGATGATAAACTCTTATTCATATTTATATTTATCGTATCCTATGTAAAATATAAAATATTCTCTCAATAGATCCTAGAGGATAGTAACTTTAAAGACTTCAATTTCTTGGAGCATGAATGAAGAGCCACCAGCCAAATACTCGGTAAGATTTCCGAGGTTATCGTTGGCTTGATATGTCATACCCAAAGCACTGGTTGAATCCTCAACCACGTTACTGTTGGAGCAAATAAACAAGTCGTATCCTGCGCCAAAAACAGGGCCAGCTTCCTTGGAGCCAAAGAGAGCGCAGTCTCCATTTGTGATAGTATGCTTTGTGCTATTAGTGAGAGAGAACAAGAAGGCTTGCTTATCAACAATGTAGTCCTCAGGTTGAGACCAACTCTTGCTTGCATAACCACCAAAGACCTTGTTGTGATAAGCAGACTTGCAAACAACTAAAGTAGCGCCTTTATTGTCACAATGTTCGTGGAAATCCTTGGCGTAGAAACCATCGCGGGAACCTCTGTAGAGAAGTTCAAGGTCAATCTTTTTTCCTCTGGCAATCCAGTTCTTGACGAGACTAAGGTCCTTTTTGGGATCGAGGATCAATGAGTCACAGTCAGAGTCGCCAGCCTTGCCAGATCCTGGCTTGGTGTCAATATAAAAGACTTCAACTTCTTCGACACCGAATTGGTAGGCACCAGCCAAGAGACTTTGCTTTTGGTTTTGGTTTTTGCCCTTGATTTCGTAAGAGTGTCCCAGATTGGAGTAACTTTGTTGGCCAAAGCCTCCAGCAGTCAAGTTGATGTAAAGATCGTGACCACCACCGAAAGTAGGGCCATAGTTTTGGGCCCCATAAACAGCCTGAGTATTATTCTTCCTCAGAGGGAACTTTTCTTTTTCGTCAATTGAGAAGAGGAAGCACTTGTCAGAGGTCTTGTAGTTGTTGGAAACAGTCCATTTCTGATCGCTGAAACCTCCGCAAATCTTTCCCAAGGTTGACTTGACGATTGTCAAGGTAGGAGCGTACTCGTCACACTTTTTGTGGAAGACATTGGCGTCCATTCCGTCACGAGTCCCTCTGTAGAGAAGCTTGAATTTAGTAAAGCCTCCGGATGGGGACAACCACTTCTTGAGAAGTCTAATGTCATCAGCCTTTTTGACAATCTTGGAGTCAATGGAAGTGGCTTGAGACAAGGAGAATTCGTAGATTTGGTCATCAATTTCGCTGAAATCTTCCATCAAGGGGTTCATGACGTCCTTGAATTTTTTCAAAGATTCTTCGATACCGTTCAACTCATTGAAACTGGATTTTGGGAAACTTGAAGATTGTCTCTTCAATTCAAGAGCGAGGTTATTGAGGCCGTCCTTGATTTCAGCAATCTTGATTGAGGGGTCCTTGTAAGTGGTGGCTTCCAAGATGTCATCCTTGATATTTTTGACAAGAACTTCAGCTTCATTGGTATCCTTGCACTGGTTCAACTTTTCAAGCAAGGTGGCCTTGTCGGGGTTGAGCTCATTTTCGTTGCCTTTGCTATAGTATCTGTCAATCTTGCTCTTGTAGTAGTTGTAGTTCAATTTGAGGCAGACAAGCTGCTTATCGAGCTGTCTAAAGATATCTTCTTTCTTAGAGTGGCAAAGGAGGGTGAATTCCTGGAGGATGGCGTTAAAAGCGTCACCAACTCTTTGTTTTTCGTGTTCAATGTGGTGAGTGAGCTTTTCAACACTAGCATCTTCTTGAGATAAAAACTCGACGAGATGAGAAGGAGCAGAGTCTTCTAGGCTTGAGATTCTTCTAAAAGTTTCGTATTGTCTGGCGGCTTGGTCGATAAAGTCGCTAAGAGTAACGATGGCATCCTTTGACACTTTATCAGTGCTATTCAAGATACACTCGATACATCTCAAAGAGGTATCGACATTAGGTTCAAGGCAGACTCTCTGGATCTGTTCTGATGTGTGAATATTACACCTGAAAGGTTTTAAATCGTTCTTGGCTTGCATAATAACAAAAGCAATTAATAATTATTAAATCACAAAATGCCCTCTAATTTAAATTATTAATCATCTGATATTATCTGATTAATGTCTGTCTAATATTTAAAAAGAAACCTCTCTCTCCCCGAAATCTTACATACAGTCTCCATTCAAGCAAGAGGAATGGCGAGGATCGAGCAGATCCCCTCTATCTCTATCTTCTCATTTCAAAAATTCCCTTATTTTCTTTCATGAAGAAAATTTTGTATCTTTCTGATCAACTAAAATCTGATGAAAAAGTTATTAGTTGAGAGCGAAAATGGGGATAAAGAATTATTAGCTCAGATTGATCTCGTTGATTTCAATATATTGAATCTGAATTTATATTAAATAAAATAATTCCACGTAAACTACCTTATTAATTTGTATTATTCCGAAGTTCTTTTAATTGAAAAAAATTTTTGGGATTGCACTTATATCTTTCAATATTTTTCTGTCCAAAATTAGACAATTCCTTTCTTTGAGGGATGGAAAAAAGTGAATTTGTCATTTTCATTCATTTCACTTATCTCAGAAAACTTCTTTTTTTTTAATTAGGATGAAACGAGATTCTAGATGCTTTTTAAATAAGAGATAGATAGGGTAATCATAGTTTGCAGAAGATACAAGAAGAGTATTTTATATTTTATTCATGATTTCTCAAATCTCATCATCATCAATCTTTTTCAATAGCGATAGCATCGACTTCGACTTTGACGCCGAATGGTAATTCTTTGACAGCAACGCAGACTCTTGTGGGCATGGTCGCATCTTTAAACCAATTTTTGTATTCTTTGTTAAAAGTGTCGTAATTGGCCATATCAGTCAAATAGGCAGTGCACTTGACAATATTTTCCACTGAACTGTTCGAGTGTTCAAGAATGTTAATAAGGTTTTTCATGGCAAGGTTAGTCTGTTCAACAAATCCTTCTGGTTTGTGGCCAGTTTGAGGGTCAACTGGAACACATCCAGAGACAAATATCAAATTTGCATTTGGGTTCACTTTGATTGCATAGCTGTAGTTTCCAGCCTTAAGACCAGCAGGATTAATTGCTTGGATTTTGCTTGAAGTAGAAAAGAATCTGAACAAAGAAGAAGAGTTTCTGAGAGCTTTTGTAAACATTACTGTGATTCCTTTGGAAATAATTAAAATTTTTATTTGTCTTTTTGCAAAAAGGATATCTTGCTTGATAAAATAATATTACTAATGAAGACTTTGAAAGATGAGCAATTACAAACAATTTGTTTCACTTTGATGAGTTAAAAGTCTTTGAGTTTCTTCAATAAAATACTCGTCCGTTGCAGTTATTTCACTCATTTCCTCAGAGTTTGAGAATCCACTGTACTCTAAATTTTTGCCAAATTCCATCACAAAAAAATGTTTGCAAGATTTATTTTCTGAAAAGTCAACGAGAAAATTCTTTTCCAAAAGTCAACCAAAAATCTTTCAGAGAGTTAGAATTTCACTGAGTGAATTTGGCTCGATTTCGAGTAAATTAGAAATTTTTTGTTTGAAACCGAGGAACATTACACTTTTACCTTTTCAAAGGAGATAGATAGAGTCTTTAAGAATGTAAAATAAAAGAACTCTTTCTTCGAAAAAAACGGAACAATTCCTTTTTCAGAATTCACACTATCTGTCTACATCAACAATCAAGTTCTAATTCAGTTACTGGTGAGTTTATCATCCCACGTTTGAATCAAAAATAGAGTATCTATTTTATTGAAACTTGTTCCAGATAGATTATTAATATCCTTCAAATACTTCGAATAACCGCTATCGGAGCTCGCTTGTATTATTTGACAATTTACCAAGCATAAATTCGAATAAAAATATTCGTTATAACAGATAGAATAAAATGTATATTGAAGATAGTAATACGAAGCAAAGCTTAAAGTCTCAGAGCGGACAGCAGCAATCGACTTCCAAAGGTCTTTTGAGCAAGATGACCGAGTTTGACTTTTTTGAATTCCTTCCAGTTCCTATTTTTTCTCAGGAACCTCGAACATCAAAAAGAAGCAAGCTCGCAACCCATATTCTGACTGGACTGATTATTGCTTACATTCTCTCCACTGTGCTTGTCTTCTTGCGAAACAATACGCCCAAGACTTCCAATGAGCTCGAATTGATAGGCGAAGACTCGTTTGTCCTTCCAAATATAGCGTTTGCAGTTATTCCCGATATGGAATTCGGAATTTCATTAGTGGACCAAACAATATACGGTATAAACATCTATCAAGGAGTTTTATATGAAGGACTCAGCAAACCGAGGAACGAGACTTTGATTGGCACAAATTATGATTGCTCGCCAAAATGGCTACCAAAGATGAACTTTACATCTTTTATTTGTCCAATTCAACCTGGAAACTTGAAGGGCAACCTGTTTACCTCTTCAGAATTCCAGTACGTTCGGGTTGATTTCTTTACTTGTAAAGAAGGAGCAACACCAGGAATTACTTGTCAAGATGAAGACACAATAAAAAATACTTTGATAGGGGCTCGGTTCTTTTTATTTATTGAACAAGACGAAGACTTTTATTCAAAGCATATCAATGCATTTAAGGCGCTTTTCTACTATCCTGTGTTTACAAATAATCAAAAATATGAAATCTACCTCGCTAACGAGGTTATGATTTCTCATCCCGATTATTTTTACAGCTATACAACAAAAACCAAGCAAGGTTTGTTTTATAACAAGGAGAAGACATATGTGTCAGAATTGCTTCCTGGTCAGGAGAATGTTTTGATCACAGTTTGGCTGAGACTCAGCGAAGAGCAAAGCAAAAGACAAAAGGTCCCAGAAACTATTCCAGACATGATTGGGAAATGGGGAGCTTTATCTCGAGTTCTCATCTCGGCTGCGGGTCTCTATTTCCTACGATTCAATAAAAAAAGGTTCTATCGAAGAAATCCTCATTGGGAAAACTTTGGAGAACATATTGATAAAATTCAGCCAAAAGAAACAAGTCATGAAATTCATCATCGTTCTAAAAGCTCTCAAATCCTCTAATTCTTTCTCTTTTATTTCTTGACTCTGCATAAATTTGAAATCGTTTGGGCTGAAAAAGAAGATATTTATTATCCCTATTTCTGATGTTTGCTTGCAGTATAAATTTTATATTGATATTCTTGAAAAAAAAAAAGAGACAAAAGAAGAAGCTTGAAAAATGAAATGATTTGGAAGAGAATTAAAAAAGATCACATTTGGAAAATTTGGGTTTTTCTCTGGAGAGGCAATCTTGATCGATCATTGAAAAGATTTGTTCTCTTCACAAACGATGCACAGATGTAGTGAAATTTTGTTTCAATTAAAAAATATTTTACTGACCCAATTAAAGAAGATTATTATAATCTTCTGAAATCTGAAAAGTTATTAAAAAACCAAACATGAAGTTTGTGAAAACTCATCAAAGGTAACTCTCTAGGAAATTATTTCGAGTAAATCCTGCGAAAAGAAAAGCTTTCGAAGAGAATTAGGAAAGATTTCCTTTCTGGTTTCAATAAAATAGCTGCAAATCTGCTCAAAATACAAAGAAAAATCTCCTTCACAGGAGTAGTGGAGAGACGCTTATCAAGTCAATCCCTTTCTCAAATAGAAATATATTATTCTTGATTTCGAAGATTCGCTCCATGTTGGAAACATTTTGCTTTTGCTTTTGCTTTTGAGAGAAATAAAATATTCGAGGAAATCTAAAATCTGGAATTTTTCAGAGGAAAGCCAATTTTTTTTTTCTTTTCGTGAATCTTGCAATAGAGCAAACAAATTTTATCAACAATTTGAGTGAATTTTTGATTAATGTTTGTCAATTTTCTATCATTAACTGTGAGAAAAAATTCCTCAAAAATCTCATCTTAACAAAAAAACGAATCTCTCTGTTTTTTAAGAGATGAGTGATCCAATAGAAACGCCTCAAGGGAAGAGTCCTGCAAGATATAAAGGAGCAACTGAGAAAGCAAGTGAAGGAGGTAAAGGAAGAAAAAAGCGCAAAACTTCTCAGCCTGGAATTTACTTGATTGAAGATGAAAAAATACATAACAAAATATTGAATTTTTTTTTTGCTCATTGAATATTTTGCGCATAAAATATACTGATTTGCTGAGTTGACTCAAAGTCTGAAAAAATGTTTTTTGAAAAGTTGTAAAAAAAAATCCTTGATTGAGGATAGAATGGAAGTGTTTCTTCGCATTAAAAATACATAGAAAAGAAATTGGGATAAAAATTTGGCTTTTGAGAGGAGTTCCCCTGAAAAGAAAAAATATTTCCTGTCAAAAACTGTTTTTCCTCTGAAGAGTTCCTCTGTTCCACCAGACCCAAAATATTCGAGAAAAATTCAAAGCTCCAAACCCTCTTTTGTAAAAATTGCAAAATTTGAATTTTTACCTCTTGAAATTTTTTGAAACTTGAAAAGGAGAGGAAAGAGAATTTTTTTCAGATCAAAGAAAAAACTTTAAAGCAACATTTTGTTTTGCAGTTTTTCTTTGAAAAAGAAATCCGTACATAAAAAAATTTCAAGAATTGAAAAAACAGAGAGATTCTGTCTTTAGTTTAAAAATGTGCCTTCCTGAATTAAAAATAATATATTTAAAATAAATCAATATAAAATGGTCGACAAGGTTTTTTCTACTTTTTTCCGATTTCTTTACCCGAATAGGAATTATTTGTCCCTCCAGTTGTAAACAAGTTTGAAGACCAAGACGAAGGAGATCCTCAATTCTATAAGCATAAAAGACATATCTTTATCTTTACCGAAGCTGGCAGACCAGTCTTTTCAAGGCAAATAACGACTTTTTGCTCATGTTCTTATGGAGATTAGGTACGGCGATGAAATAAAGATTGCGAGTTATATTGCAACAATTACCACAATCATCCAAAAGCTTTCAATCACAAAGGAGGACCAGGGAGCCAAGCCAGTCGTCCGATATATCGAGAATGAAAAGACCAAATCTGTGATATTGTTCAGACAGAAGCTTATCTACATGATTATTACGAGAGAAAAGGACGACTCTTATTTGTTCTTAACCAACATCCTCGATCACCTGAATAACCAAGTTTCCTTTTTCAGAAAATATATTTTGCTAAGAGTATAATAATTAGATTATTTCAATCATCACAAACATGATCAACGGCATGCTTGAAAAGAGACCCAGTTTTGATCCCAGAACAATGATGGGAGGAACAGCCAACGCTTTGATCGTAAGCATCAAAAATGCCATCAAGTCTCCCGGGCCTTTTCTTCATTCCTTCATGAGCCATCAATTGAATACCTCTGCAAGATCCCAAGTGACCTCAATTTTGAAAGAGCACAATCTTCCCGATAACCTGTTTATGATGTTATTGAGTCCTTTTGGTCTCTTCTCTTTGATTAAGCAGAAGAAGAGGGAAGTTTACCCCGATGATATTTTGGTGCTTATGAACATGCTGCATTCTTCTCAAGCTCTTAGAGCTTCGGAAAGTTGGGCTCCTGTCTGCTTGCCAGGCGTTTCACCAGATGGATTTATCTACGCTTACATCTATTTCTTTACAAAGAATATTGGTCTCGTTGCAGTTACTGATTCCACCTCAAGTGATATGTTTGACAGTCTCAAACAAAAAAGCCAAGCTATTTTCAAAGTCTGCAATACAAAGTCATATTTAATTCTCATTTTTTCCAATAGGAATTGACACAAACAAAATTGTTGGATACATTGACAAACAGTTTATTAAATCTTCCTTATTCTGAAGACACTCCAAATATAAAGAATGTGAGACACTTCATGATAAAATCTATTGAAAGCAGCCAATATACCATGCCAAGGTTCTTACCATATGGTGACCAAACAAAGGAAGGAAAGAAGTAATGAGAATTAAGATAATAGATTTCTAAAATCTCCAAGATATGTGAAGATATTCTCAGAGTTGTATGATAAGTATTTGGAAGTGCAAAGCATAAAGAAGAAGGATTTCTTTTACATCGAGCAGAAAAACGTACTTTGTTTTAGAAGAAGCATATTCTAATTCCGAATAGGATGCTTATTATTGTATTGCAGCGAATACAGAGTTTATAGTTTTCTTGGATTTTAATCAGTTTGAAAATCGTGACAAATTACACCAGGCAATCAAGGATTTATTCAAGTGGATAAAGACTGAAGAAAGCAGTTATTTCATAAAAATCTAGCTAAGTACATACATATGAATGAATATAGATAAAGAGGTACAAAACTCTGTTTCATCAATCTTGACTATGTGGTGACTGCTCTTCTGAGATCTTTTTCGATATGACTTTTAATAATTTGCAGCATTCTTATGAGGGTTTCTGTGAGTCTATCTAGAGTTTCGTCGATTTCCATGTTTTTGGTGACGTCCCAAACTTTGACTCTTCCTTGCGAGTGCCAGCTTTCTTTCAAGACCACCAAGAGTTTGATTTTTTGTTTTCTGCACGTGCGGATAACGGAGTCAATATTGATATCAGAATCTTGGAGATAGTTTGCTCTCACGTCATGAAGCCATAAATCGCTACAAATTTTCAGCTTCTTGCCCCACATAGGATCTTTGGAAGCCACAAGAATTTCTGTATGTGTTATATGCGATTGCAAAGCATCAAATTCGAGTTTCTAGCGACATTATTTATGAATGAGATATTTAATTTACCTCGGTGAAAGCATGAAGAAGATTGGTACAAAAGACTCGAATACCAATACCCTTATGCTGGGACTCTGAGGGATTCATTGAATAGTTTTTAATCAAATTATCAAATCTTCCTCCTTCCATGATTTTTTCGACTTTAACATAATGTTTTCTCTGCGCATTTACATGCGTCTCTGTCGATACAACTTGGAAATAGAGGCCGGAATGGAAGAAGAAATGAGAAGAGACAGGATGGAAGCAAATCTCAATTGGAATTTCTAAGGCTTCAATGTCTTTTGAAAACAATTTCTTTGTGTCAGTGATCAAAGTACAAAGTGCCCCAAGAACTTTGAGGAGATAAGCTGGCACATGGTTGTTATTCTTTTTTAACTTTTCCACAATTTCCTCTTTTGTAAGTCCTTGAGTCAACAAAAGTTCCACTTTGAAGAATTAACGGGGGAAAAAAATTCTTTTACATGTTTTATGAATTGGGGAGTTGGCGAGTTCAAGTCCTCGAAGCATTTCTTCGATTGTTGATGTTTTATTCAGGAGCTCATTGGGGTATTTGAAAAGTTCTAAAAAGTTTTCAATTTTATGATCTGGGATTCTGAGCTCTTCAATCAAATAGTCCAAAATAGCGGTGTGAGAGATTTTGATTTTAATCGATGATTTCAATCTCATCGCATTGAGAGCTTCAAATACCATAAAAAGAATTTCTGTTTCATATGCTCTATCCACAACGTCGAAACTTTCACCTCTTGCAATCCTTGGGGATTCTTCTGGGTTATGTGCTGGATAGATAATGCTAAATGAAGCTTCGCGATTTTTAGTATAATAGTTAATATCCTTTTTCAAATCTCTCTTTCTATGATCACTAAAACTATAACTCTTTAATGTGTCGAAATTCGATTTTGCAGCAAAACTATGGACGGGAGTTATTTGGATAAAACTTTCTCGAAATATTTACCGAGCAAGTTGACGATAATTATCTGAAGGTAATTGGAGAATGACTCCTTCTTTGCTGAGGAAAAGATGGCAATTTTCTTCTTTGACAGAGTTAAACAGGATATGAACACTCTTTTCATAAACTGTGCCGTTTTCACGTCCCTGATGCTTTAACAAAGTTAGGGTTTAAATAATTATCTCCAGAAATACCAAGAAGCGATCAAGAATAGCTTCACTTCTGAATGGAATGATGTCATCAATCTGAATTTTGATACCATCATGATTTTTAAATACATTCGTCAAGAGTCTTTCCATCTGGTCAAGAGCAAAGAAATTATGCTTCATTTGCACTCTATGAAATTGTATCTTCGAAAGTTTTAAAAAAAAATTACATGTCAATTTCCATCGGTTCGATTTTGCCATTCGGGTACGATAAAAGTTCAGTTATTGAATTTTTCTTCATGAAAAACAGCGTCAGCAATCCCAATTTATCTTCAAATGACTCATTCAGTCGTTTATAGTATTGTCTCCAAAACACATCATACAAGGCAGTCGAGGTTGGTCGATTGACAGGATTGTTTGCCAGTAAACTCTTTACAGTTTTCTTCATCTAAAGAGGAATTATTCAGAAATTTTATTTTCGAAAAGTCAAAGTACAAAATCAGAATCAGCGCCGCATTTTGGATCAAAATCATCTGGGAAAGTCATGAATTGCGATAATCTTCTCAAGCATTCTTCTCTTTCCATACCAGTAGTGAAAGGATAACACATTTCAAAAATAATAACTCCAAGTGAATACATATCAGTCTAACAAAGATTAGTTTATTTCGCCACAATTTGGGTGACCTTTTCATCATATCGGCCAGAAACTCTTAATTCTGGACTTCTGTAATGACCTGTTCCGATACCAATAGTTTTGGAATGAGATTCTTCATGAGTTAACGAAATAGCACTATGGACGCTTTTCAAGCCACTCAAGAGGCCACTATGCTTTTTCTGGATCTTATCCATGATTGGAATTCCTTCATCTTTCTTTTTGCCTGCGACAGTTGCGAGACCAAAATCTCCGAGTTTGATTTCCATTTTTTTCGTCAAAAAGATGTTGGCTGGTTTCAAGTCTCTGTGAATAATGTTGTTATCGTGCAGATATTTCAAGGCTTCCAAGATTTGTTTTATCAGTTTGATTCTACTTTCTGGATCAAGTTTGGTGCTGTCAATGATTGATCTTAAAGATTGACTGTCACAGTATTCCATTTGAATGAGCAGGTAGTTGTCCTTTTTCTTTTTCGCTTTTTGAGGTGTGCTCGGTTCATCCATGCTTTGGCCCTCTGATGGATCTTCGCTGTCATATCCATCATCATGGGCAAAAACTACAAAGTCATTTTCACTTTGAGCTTCTTCATTCGCTCGATCAAATGCCATATATGACTCTTCTTCCTGATCTTCATACCCCTTCATATTCGTAGCGTCATAACGCAAGTCGTCGTCATCATCTTTTTTCCGGTTGGATTTATGACTCCTGCTGGTATCTAACCTTTCATTTGCTTCATCTTCCTCCTCCTCTTCCTCTTCTTCTTCATCTTCCGAATCTGGTATCGGGTTTACATCCTCTGTCCATGCCTTTGGAATGGAGTATTAGTGAAAGAAAAACACAATAAATAAAAATACATTGTAGTAACGGACAATATGTTTGTGGCTGAGTTTTGAGAGGAATCTAACTTCTTTCATGACCTTTTTACTGATTGTTGGATCAAGTTTAATTTTTTTTATTGCATAAAGGTTTTCATCAATTTTATTTTTTGCTAAATAGACAGAACCTCCGCCCCCTTCTCCTAGATGGCCTTTAATTTCAAAATCAGAGTGGAGTCTCGATTCTTTAGGGGCTTTTGAAGGACTTTCAAGTTTTCCACTCTCCACAGTCATTTTTCTTTGTTTGTCCCAGTAATCCTCTCCACTTTCTTCGGTTTTGAAAGAAGTTCTTCGATTTTTGAGCGAAATAACGTTGCTTTTGGTAGGAGAAATATCAACATCCTCCATGGAATGAGGCTCTCGAAGAAGATTCATATCTTCATCTTCAAGTCGATGTCTATGAGCATTTTGATTGTCTAAATATTGTTGGTATTCTTGGGCCTTCTCACTCACCCATACGCCTTTATTCTCCACCTGGGAAAAAGGTTTTTAAGGATATCAAATGGTTTAGAAATACTGTTTTCCGCATTTCAAGTTCTCTTTTAATCGATAATTGCCTGTGGAACTCTGCTTCTTCATTTTGCTCTTAAAGATTAAAGCGATCAAATTTACCATCCAAGATATTACTTTTTTTCAGCTCTTTTTCACTTTGTTTCAGCTGTTCTTCTTCCAACACTCTATTTTTATTCTCTTCTTCTCTTTTATCCCACATGGTTTTAGAGTTCATATCAACTTTAAAGATGTATTTTTTTCTGGGCTCTGCAAAGGCATTGATGATTTCCATTAAACTTTGGCATAAATCAAAGACAACAGGAGCTCTTCTTTTGAGGTGGCTATTTATCTCTTTTTCAATAATCTCTTCCATCTTTTCGATCTCTTCTTCGGGCAACCTTTCGTGCTCGGCAATTTCGATGACAGGAGCCTCTTTTGGATAATTTTTTGCATAACGCACGAGTAGTTTTATTCTGCAAAGCAAGATTTGCCGGTGCGCAACTTCGAGGTTCAAGGTAAGCTCTGCGTTGTACAATTTTGATTGATATCTATTCACCACGAGATCATCCTATTTATTCATTTTTTGAATAAATTAACATCCATACCGTATAAATTGATTTGAGGACCTCGATTTCGTTATTTATGATATTTTGGCTGTCAAGCTCTGCCTCTGATTCAGAGACTTTAAACTCATGTGACACTGTTGGCGTGACTAATTCGGGAGAGAGTTCGGTTTTTGTTACTGTAAGGATTGAAAGTGAGGACATAAAATGCTGAAGAGATACCCAAATCTTTCTGTGTGTCATGCTTTCCTTTCTTTTTCTTCTTTTTCTTTTTGTCATTTTTTTTAGTTGGAATTTTTTTATCGAACTCAGAAGATGCCCTCAGGAAATCCTCGGTTGAGCTTTGTCGGAGGAGAACAGTCTTTTATTTTAAAAGAGGACTATTCGAGAGTTACCTTTTGATTCGGAGTTGGAGATTCTTCTTGAGGGCGGTACTCGACATGGCCAATTTGCGCTTGAATCTTACAATTTCGAGATTCATTTTGTTTATTATTTGTTCCGTATGTATCTTGCTAAACGAGAATCAGAAACGTCAAATAAAGAATTGAAACATAAAGCTTTTGGCTGCAGAGTCCTATAACAAGCCCTAATGAGAATGGTAAAGTAAGATTTTCAAGGCTTAACATGGGCATTCATGATTAATTTAGTTAAAATAAAAATAGTTTGGATCTAAAAACATCAAAGTATATACTCAAGCTAAGAATTATTTCTAATTTTTTGATAAATAAATTTTATCTGCCTTTTTATTTTATTTGGCTTATGATCCAATGAAATTTACAAGCATAGTAAATGAAAGATCATTTCCATTGGACAATGATCACTACCCAAGTATTGCTTTTTTATTAAAACTTTATCGACAGCTTTGACAGCATCAGAATTCAAGACAAAATAATCGAGTCTCCAGCCTTTGTGTTGGTCTCTGGCATCAAAATGGGAACTAAAGAAAGTGTACTCGACACTTTGAGGGTACAAATGCCGAAATACATCGACAAAGCCCTCTTTAAGCAATAGAGTGAACTGCTCTCTTTCTTCAACTGTGAAACCGGCATATCTTTTATGGTTATGGACGTCAATGGGCTGGTGAGCAACATTCAAATCCCCACAAAGTATAACATGCTTTTTTGCTGCTAAATTTTTCATGAATTGTTTAAATGCGGGATCCCACTTGGTTGTACGATATTCAAGTCTTTGTAATTGTCTCCCTGAATTGGGAGTGTAGCAGCAGATGAGGTAAAATTTTTCATATTCTAGAGTGATAACTCTGCCTTCTTCGTCAAGCTCAGGGACCCCAATGTCGTACAAAACATTTAAAGGTTTAAATTTGGTCATAATTGCAACACCACTTCTTCCAATATTTCCTTTATGACAATTGTGAAAGATGGTGTAATTATGGCTTTTGAGAATTTCTAGATCCAAGTTCTGGTATTTGAGATGGGTTTCAGTGATACATAGAATGTCAGGATCTTCAACTTGAAAGTATTTGATAAAGTCATTATTTCCTTCATCAGATCTGAGAATATTTAAAAGAGAGTTGACATTCCAAGTTGAAATTTTTATTGTATCCTTGGATATCTTGCCATCTGAAGAGAATTTTCCATTATCATTATAATAACTATCAATTTCAGATGTCGGCATAACTGTATAAGTATGCTGTTTGGGAGCAGCTTTTGGTTTCTTTTCAGATGTTTTCTTTTCTTCTTCTGTCGCCTCGCTGGCCTTAACAATGATGTATTTTTCTTCACTAATATCGAGTTGCTTTGCATATTTTCGAAAATCATCAAAAACCTTTTTGATAGAATATCTTTTTTGAGGGTCAGGATGAACCATTTGCACAAGGGTCTTGATTATCTTTTTGTCATATCTCTCTACAGTTTCGTCAGTGATATTGGTGATAGAGGTAAATGATGAGTCTTCAAGCTGACAAGGCTTGGCAAGCTCAAAAAAGAGCACTCCCAATCTCCATATATCAAGCTTTAGAAACTGAGCAGGATCAATCTGCTCTTTTTGAATTCCTCGAAGCTCAGGAGGAAGATTTTCTGAAGTATTATTGGCGATGATGTCTTGGTAAATTGCTTGGCTCGCAAAATTGGTCAATTTTAGATTTCCTGACGATGAAACCAGAATATTCTTGAGACTGATGGTTTTGTGGGCAATATTCTTCTTTTGAAGATAAGAAAAAGCTGAAAGAAGTTGCAAACAATAAAACAAAAACTCTTCTTTCGTAAAAGGCGATTGATTTATTCTTCTCTCATTCACAATATCAGAGAGTGTGAGAGGCTCTGTCTCAGCCTCATAATGGATGTTTTTCTGATCTCCTTCTTGTTCAAAAAAGTCTTTAAGTTTTGCAATGTTTGGATGATCACATAATTTCCAATTTTGAAAATCTTCGAGGATTGAACTGACCAAAAAATCGCTAGAATCTTTGAGAGGAATTGTTTTCTCAACAAATGAGATGTTCTGTTCTGGTATTTTAATTGAAGAATCGACCATGAACTGCAAGTTCTGATTCTGATGAAATAAATTTATATCTTATCAATATAAAATCTTGAACGAGATAATTCGTAGAAATTCAGGTATTTGCCAATCATATGATGAGAAACAAAATTTTTTTCTGCTGACTCTCAGTAGTTTTATTCCATCATTTAGATTTTCAAAAAGTCAAGAAGGCGTATATGGGAGATATTTTTCTCAAAGGTTCTATATGGGGACTACTCCTCCTCACAAAGTGTGAAAATTGTTTTGCCGAGAAAAGCTCTAAAGTCTCTTCAGAATCACATAAAATATTTATGTGAGATAGAACCTTTTGAATGACAAAATTTATCTTTGAACCCTCCTTTTTAAATCCTTAAGATATTAAGACTTTTCTTTATATTTTGGGCATCTCATTGACGATTGGAAATTTCTTTTGTATTCCCCAATGACTTGAGAAGAAAGTTTTTCTCCTTTGTAAAAAGTTTTTCTTGAATCCCAGAGATCAAAAATAACTTTTTTTGTTCAAAGTCAAAATAATTGAGATTTTTAAGCAGTCATCTCAAGACGAGGAAAAAAATTTGATCCAATCCCAAACACAAGAAAAAAATTACTCTCAATCTTTTCACAGAAATTTTCTTTTATTGAAATTCTTTAATCTGGACCAAATTTAGAAGAAGAACAAAAATGGATGAGATCAGTTTTTCAGATTTTAGAACCTTTTAGAAAACATGTCCCAGAGCCTTTTTCTTAAAACTTTGGGCAACCGGATTGAAAAAAAAAAAACCTCGCAATTTTTGCGAAAAACGGATTTTTTCTCGGGCCAATGCTCCCACAAATTCTGCCCAAAATTTGGGCAATTCAATTTTTCTTTTTTTCATTTTGGGTCGTGAAAAAAAAAAACTTTTTTCAAAAAATTCAACACCATTCTTCGAACATTCTCACCATGTCAAAATCAGAATGGTCATCACAAAAAACTTCCCCCTTTTTTAAAAAGAAATTATTCAAAAAATAAAAAAAAAATACGATTTGGAAAATGAATTTTTGGGCAATTCAAAAGCCTGAAGATGAAATTTAGGAAAAATGGGGCAATTGAAAAAAACTGAGGAAAAACACTGTGTGTTTATAAATTTACCCCGAATTGATCTTTGAGACGAAGTTAAGTCTCTGGAGCCTCGGACTCCAACGGTTACAATCGC
>Ga0182738_1001534_pt1 | contig 28728 bp, 23 predicted proteins | sample eDN5th30CBELigMG_FD_128876 | JGI IMG/M metagenome (GOLD analysis project Ga0182738, IMG submission 128876) | Enriched Miracle-Growth compost microbial communities from Emeryville, California, USA - eDNA 5th pass 30_C BE-Lig MG (version 2)... ...
CAAATCGATGCGATCAGGAAAGAGCGCGCCCAGCGTGCGGAAATTCTCCGCCACTTTGAGCGGTGCATGATTGGGCAACATCACGCCGCCCGAACCGATGCGCATCTTTGAAGTTACCGCGCCAACTTGCCCGATCAAAATCTCCGGTGACGAAGACGCGATCAGCCCGGTGTTATGATGCTCGGCCAGCCAGTAGCGCGTGTAGCCCAATGCCTCCACAAACGGCGCCAGGTCAAGAGTATTCAGCAACGCCTGACGGCCGGGAAAGCCGGATGGAACAGGCGATAAATCTAAAACGGATAAACGGAATGAATGTGTCATTAAAACTCTCTCCACAAAACGACACATTTGAGTGTAATTGGTATGAGGCGATGATGTTCTTTGGGTAAAAAGTACTTTTGGCTCATGTCCCGTATTTGTGCGAGCGTCATATATCTCCGTGTCATTTCGACCGTAGCGAGGAACGAGCGGAGTGGAGAAATCTTGTAAGAGTAGCCGAACGGCAAGATTTCTCCACTCCAAAATTTGTTAAAACAAATTTTTCCGGTCGAAATGACACCGCACAAATGATGAACTTGCCACAAAAGTACTTTTCTGCACCAACCGGCGCAACATGTCAGAATACTCAGTAGACATCTTTGGAGCATCTCGTCAAAACCATGACACAGCAAACGCCCTTTTCCATTTCTGATAAAGCCTTGATCGGCGAAGAACCTTTCAGCGAATTTCAGTTGTTGAGCGACCGCGGATTCACACACATCCATTTCAGTTACAAATGGAGCTCGCTCGAAGCGGTGACGGACGCCGAGTTTGAGCAGATGCAGACGGCTTTAGCGGTGGCTAATTTGAAAGTACTCGATGTGCACGGGCCGCGTCCCGGCGCCAATACCACTATCGGTTCGGAAGATCCCGACGAACGGCAACTGGCCATTGACCGCTTTCGCCGCCGCTTGAAATTCACCCATCAACTGGGCGCGGATGCCATGGTTTATCATGTGCCGGAGCGCAATTTCAGCATGGCCTTGCTGGATCAGTTTGTGGAAAGCCTGGAACGGCTCGAAGACGAAGTGCGGGAGATGGGCATCGTCATCGCGCTGGAAAATCATTACGTTCTGGAAAATGACCGCCGGACTTTCGCGCGCTGTTTTGAAAAATTTGATCCCGCATATATCGGTTTCACCTTTGATCCCGGGCACGCCAGCATTTCCAAAAACTTCGATTGGCTCATCGAACATTGTATCGACCGCCTGGCCATTCTTCATCTCAATGATAATGACGGCGAAGGCGACCGGCACTGGAATCCTTTTCAGGAAGGCGGCGTTGTGGATTGGGATGCGATGGCAAAAGCGATTGCCAGAAGTCCTTATCGCAAGCCGTTGCAATTTGAGGTTTCCTGGCACAAAGACAAACACGATTCCCGCGAAGCCTTTCTGGATGACGCGCAAATCAGCGCGCAAAAGATGCAGGCATTGGTGGATAAATATAGATAAAGCTGCAAAAGTACTTTTACGCATAAAAGTACTTTTGCACCGTCCGTTTTTGCCGTTAAATAGTCGGCATCACGTTTCCGCCGCAAACCGGCAAATAGACGCCGGAAATGAATGACGCCAGATCAGAGGCCAGAAATGCCACCGCATTGGCAATTTCCTGATCCTGACCACGCCGGCGCAGCGGCACCTTTGCTTCGTAGAGTTCGATATGTTCCGTTCCGTGATCACGGTCATTATCGGAAATGGTATCACCCGGCGCAACCTGATTAACCGTAATTCCCTGCGGCCCCACTTCACGCGCCAAAACCCGCATAATGCCATCCAGCCCGCGCTTGCCAGCGATATAGGCCGATTGCGAGGGATGACATTGCATGGCGCATTCGGTGTTAATCGCGATGACGCGCCCATAACCACGCTCCATCATGGCAGGCACAAAATGCTGCACCATCAATACCGCATGGCCCACGCAGGAACGAAACTGGCTTTGGTAATCTTCAAACGGCTGCTGCAAGATTGGCACCCAGTCATATTGAATCACCGCGTTTAACACCAGAACGTCAGGATCGCCCATTTCGCTTTGCACCTTCTGATGCAATCCCTGGACACTATCCGGATCAGTGACATCGGCCTGCACCGCTAAGGCGCGCCGCCCCAACGCGGCTACTTCCGCAGATAGCGCTTCTGCCATTTCGCGGTTGCGATGATAATGAATCACAACATCCGCGCCACAACCCGCCAGCGTGCGCACCATCACACGCCCTAATTGCCCACTGGCTCCGGTGACTAATGCAAGTTTTCCTGTGAGGTCAATGTTCATAGTAAAATTCGTTCCTGTTGCTCTGACATTTTGCACGAATGCGAGGCTTCTTTCCAGCGTTCCGGCACTGCCGGCTTTCCGATACACCTTAAAGTACTTTAACGCAGTCCCCCTTTTTAACCCGAATAATTCACAACTATTGATATATAGTCAACAAAAAACCAGTGGGGGCAGGCCTCCGTGCCTGCTCATAATTCGCCGGCTTGCCGGCTCTCTGTTGTAAACAGCAATAAGGAATTATTTTTGTTGAAGCAGGCACGGAGGCCTGCCCCCACTGCTCTCTATATGTTGCATTAACAGGATTGTGAATTATTCGGGTTAAAAGGGGAACTTTCGAATCCAGTATCCTGCCATAAAAGTACTTTGCTGCGTAACATGAATTAAAAAGTACTTTTTTAAAACCGCGGCACTTGCACCGGTATATTTCCGCCTTCAATCGACATCTTGCTGAGCGGCGTAATGGAAGACCAGGTGACAGCATCTTCCACGCTGATAACAGGTTCGCGGCCTTCGTTTATAGCATCAGCGAACTCGCGCAATACAAAGAAATCGCTGCCGCCGTGGCCGGTTTTGGCAGCGGCACTGCCCGCTTCTTTCCACCAGGGATGTTCGAATTCATCGGCATATTTCCATAACGATTCCCAGGACTTGGCGCCGCCATGTTCATCTTCCGGGCTGCGGCCTTCAATCCAGATTTGCGGATCCAGGGACGGATCGATATTGGCAATAAAACCTGCTTTGGTTCCCTGCAACGCATAACGCACCATGTTGTGCGGACGCGGCGAAGCCCAGTCCACGCGGATATCGACCAGCACGCCTTTCTCCGTGTGCAGCATGGTGGTGACGGCATCGGATGCTTTATAAGTGACATTGCGATCAGGATGGCCTTCCGGCAGATTCTTAGCCGCGTAAATCGGCACCATGTGTGTGCCACTTTGGAAAGATGCTGTGGTGGTATAAAAATCATCGCGGCCAATTCCCAGCCAACGCGACACCGGCCCCAGCGAATGAGTGGGATAGGTATTACCAAATTCATCGCGCCGGAAAAGCCCACGCCAGGTCAGCTCGCCTTCATCAAACAGCAAATTAATTATCTGATGAATATAGGCGCCTTCGGCATAAATGATGTCGCCGAAAACACCCTGCTCCACCATATTTTGCACCATCAATACTTCACGCCGGAAACAATAATTCTCCGCCATCATATAAGTACTTTTGCTGCGTTTTGAAGCCGCCACCAATTCATGGCATTCTTCCAATGTCCAGGCAGCCGTCACTTCGCTGAGCACATGTTTCCCCGCATCCAGCGCGGCAATGGCCTGGCGCGCGTGCATGGTCACCGGCGTGGCCAAACAAACCGCGTCCACATCCGGATCATCCAGCAATTTTTCAAAACTGTCATGCACGCGCACATCAGTGTTGCGCCATTCCTGCAAGGCGTCTTCCTTGACATCACACACCGCTTCCAGCCGCACCTTATCCGGCAACATTTTGGCGATGTTCATAAAAGTGCGCCCGCGGCGCGCGCCCACGACGGCGATGCGAATCGGTAATGATGTTGACATGATGTTCCTTTGATGTGGGCAGTTTATAATGAAAGTACTTTTAGGCAAGGTGTCTGCTTACGGAAGCGGCAAATCTTTAAATTCAAACGGTACGTCGACGGTGTGCATTTCCACCGGGTATTTCCAGATCAATTTTACCGGGCCGTCCGGACTATTTTTGTCAGTGCGGAGAAATTTATAATGGGATGTACCACGTTGTAGTTTTTCGTTAAGTGGATCGTTGGCGTCAAATCCGAACGTGCTGGATCCCCCTATACGCGTTAGCTCAATTCCTTTGTCGTCTACCACGGTCACATCTGCGAACATCGCCAACCCCATTGCCCATGTATCCAATAGCGTGCGCGAGCGCAAAAACGCAAGGTCGAATGAATAACCACGATCAATTGTTTTGACTCCTCTCAATGTGTAATATGCAACATCGTTCAATGGCGTCGAATTCATAAGTTGTTTTGGTTCAACGCCACGCTCAACATCACCTGCATGAGCCAAGTCATTAATTTCCCACGTGGAATTTTTTGTCGCAATAACAGTGCGGATGGAACCTTTCAGTTCAGTAACCGTGCCACCGTCAATTGGTTGCGGCGCCAGGGGAATACGGAAGTGACTTATGTATTTTTCATAAGTGTTTACCTTGTCTTGCAGCGGACTATGAGGCAGCAATGAAACTCCTTTGTCATTAACAGCCTCCGTCACTGTGATTGTTGTTGCCTCGCGTAATAAAGGAATTTTGGGGTCTGTGTAAATATTTATTCCAAGCAATAATCGGTTATCTGTCATTAACTGCTTTCTATCAGAATATATGTTCACCGAACGCAGTGTAGAATGTGAAATATTATTGATCGTAAATAAAAAAGGCCCATTTGATACGGAAGCTCCAATTGTGCCCCAGGCGGATTGCCAAGGCTCTATGCGACCGTCTTCAATTGTCCCCACTGATATTCCATAATCAATCGCCACTTGCTGAATCACCAACCAGAATGGCTTATTTGTAACGCTGATGGAAATTAATGGTCGATCCCGCCAAAAGGCCATGCGTCGAGTATTAAACGGCGGCAAACTTGTCTGACGCCAAACCTCGCTATAAAATTCCAGCGGCGTGGCATCTTTCAAATGCAGGGTAATCAATGTTTGCCCGCCCATCAATTTAATGGCTTCAGAAGGCGATAACGGCGTCTCCTCCGCCTGTGCGGCGCGGACGCAAATGACCGCGCACGCCATGACAAAAAGTCCTTTTACCGCGTTCTTAAAATATCGCATTTCCTCTCCAAATCAACGATTTACAACGCTATTTCAAAGGCGCGTTACAGTCTGATAAAATTACCGCATTTACACAAGTAAATTCCGCTACACTGTTGACATGCAAACTCAACCTCTGGTGAAAAACAGAGACAACATCAAACTCGCCATGCTGGGCATGGTGGAAGGCAACGGTCATCCCTATTCGTGGAGCGCTATCTTCAATGGCTATGATCCCGAATACATGAAAGATTGCGGCTATGACGCCATTCCTGTTTATCTGGCAAAACAGCCTAAAAGTACTTTTGGCATCCCCGGTGCGAAAGTGACGCATGTGCATTGTGATAATTTGGACGAAGCAGAACATGTAGCCAAAGCATCATTGATTCCCAACGTTTTGAAAAATCCCGAAGACGCCATTGACCAGGTCGATGCAGTTCTCGTGGCCACCGATATTGGCAACGAACACGTGGCGCGTTGCCAGCCGTTTGTGGAAGCGGGCATTCCAATTTTCGTGGATAAGCCGATGGTGGATAATGCCGCGGATTTGAAAGTCTTTTGTGATTGGGTGGAAGATGGCAAAGCGATTTTATCTTCCAGCTCGATGCGCTATTGCAAGGAGTTCGCGCCCTATCGCATTTCCACGCACAACCTCGGCGAGCTGCGATATGTCTCCATCACCACGCCCAAAACCTGGGAACGTTATGGCATCCACGCGCTGGAAGGCGTCTATCCTATTTTAGGATCTGGCTTCATCAGCGCCCGGCACAGCGGAACGGATAAACATAACATTATGCACTTTTCCCATCAAAGTGGCGCGGAAGTCGTAGTGGCAGCGATCTATGATATGTTTGGCAGTTTCGGGGATTTGACCTTGGCGGGAACGGCCGGAAGCGTGCAACTCAGCAGCGGCGACAGCTATTATGCGTTTAAAACGCAACTCGAAACATTTATACATTATTTACAAACCAGCGAACGTCCGTTTCCCTGGAGCGAAACCGTGGAATTGATGAAAATGGTGATTGCTGGATTGGAAAGCCGTGAGCAAGGCGGCGTAAAAGTACTTTTAGAAGATATACATATTTGAATAGATGTTTCTATGTGTCATTTCGACGGTAGCGAGGAACGAGCGGAATAGAGAAATCTTGCCGTTACCCAAAAGATCTCTCGACTTCGCTCGAGATGACACCAAGGTTCATTAGTAGTCGTCGAAATGACACGCTAATCGTTACATAACAAAGGAAATAACCAATCATGCAAATGCGTCCCAGTCGTATCTTGAAAAAACTCCGCAACGGTGAAACCGTCTGCACTTTTAAACTCAATTCTGAATCTCCGCGTCTTGCCGAGCTGGCCGCCATGAGCGGTTTTGATGGCCTGTGGCTGTGCAATGAACACGGCGGCAACAACTGGCAAACCGTGGAAAACATGATCCGCGCCGCCAAAATTTATGACGTGGATACCGTGGTGCGCGTGTCGCGCGGCGGCTATAGCGATTATGTGCGTCCGCTGGAAATGGACGCCACCGGCATCATGGTGCCTCATATCATGAGCGCGCAGGATGCGCGAGATTTGGTAAAGATGACACGTTTTCATCCGTTTGGGCTTCGCGCGCTGGATGGCGGCAATGCTGATGGGGCATATTGCCGAGTGCCGCAGCAGGATTATCTGCGGGATTCCAATGAGCAGCGTTTCATCATCGGCCAGATCGAGGATCCCGAAGCCGTGGAAGAACTCGACGACATCGCTGCCGTGCCGGGGATCGATATTTTGCTATTTGGCCCGGGCGATTTCAGCCATGCGCTGGGCGCGCCGGGAGATTTCACTCATCCTAAACTTATCGACGCCCGCAAACGCATGGTGGCCGCCTGCCAGGAACACGGCAAATTCGCCGCCACGGTTGGCACATTGGATAACCTGGCCGAGTTGCTCGACATGGGATTCCAATATGTGAATTTGGGTTCTGATGTCACGTCGCTGGGCAAGGTGTGCGCGCATACCATCAGCACCTTCGAGGAACTGGCACAAAAGCAAGCCACACCGAAAAGATCACGCAAAAAGGCCAGTAGCTCTATTTACTAACTCATGTTACGCAGTGGGAATACTTTCTTTTTGTAGCGTCATTCCCGAATGCTGTTCTCGGGAATCCAGGACGTACGCGGCCAACCAACGTACTGGATTCCCAATCAAGTTGGGAATGACGGAATGCCGGCAAGTTGGAATTATTCGTTTCACAAAAGTACTTTTACCCTCAGTTTCTCGAACTGTCCCAATGTCTTCATTCACAGCCATCCACGACACCCGCAAACCGTTGCGGCGGCGTTTGTTGGACGCGGTGCGCCAGCGCATCATTCCCACGCTGGAGGGACAACATCTATGGCGGGCGATATTGGCAGAACCACCTTTGCAGTTTCCCAAAGAAGTGGCTTTTCACTTTCATGCGGGCCAGCCGCTTCAGCCGCAACATGCCACGGGTTATCCTTCCCATTCCGTGACGCATTATTGGGATTCCGCCAAAGTGCATAGCTCCAACACGTCTTACATGGGCTTTTCATTGAAAGGCGAATTGGATTGGCGCATTGGCATTACGGAGCAAGTCGCGCGAAAAACCAACCTCCGCGAAAGTGATTATGCAGTGCTCGCAATCCCTGAAAGTACTTTTTTCCTGATGCCGCCCGGCGTCCCCTATTCGTGTGGTTTATTGGAACATTGGGAACGCCTTGAACCACGGGATCATGACACCGAAATCTTCTGGATTCGGTTCATTCCACAAGGCGCTTTATGCCATTTTTGCTGGTTGGAAGAAGAAGCACTTTTCAGCGAAACGGATTATTTCATCCCCGATCCGCATTTGCTTTTCGCGGCGGGAGCGCTCATTGATGAATTCAGGCAACACGGCCAAAACACTTCTCATATCACAGGCACGTTATTGCTGTTTATCTTTTACCGGCTGCAAAACAAATTGCAATCCCTGACGGAATTGCGCTCCAGCGGCAACGCGATTTCGGAAATATCCGATCTTCCGGCAAACTCCATCAGTGCCTCTGTTTGCGCCTATGTCGAAACGCATATGCAGGAAAAAATCTCCCTGGAGCAAATCGCCGCGCACCTCTATCTCTCACGGGGACATCTTTGCAGAACATTTAAAACGGAAATGGGACTGAGCATTAATCAATACATTACGCAACAACGCCTGGATCGCGCCTGCTCATTGCTGCGCGGCCGGTCCACAATGAGCATTTCCGCCGTGGCAAAAAGTGTGGGCTATTCGGAAAACGCCTATTTCACCCGCTTGTTCACACGGCATTTTGGGTGCTCGCCGCTCCAGTTTCGACAAAACCATTTACGCGAATATCACAAAAAGTCAACGGACGTCACAAAAGATCAAAAAACTGCCCGTCAAACACGCTAAATGCCTGGGCATCGTAGGATATAATACATTCAACAGGCTTTATCTTCAGGAGACAAATCATGACAAGACGTTCGTTCCCCGGATTTACATTAATCGAATTATTGGTTGTCATTGCCATAATTTCAATCCTCGCATCCATCCTCTTTCCGGTGTTCGCCAGAGCGCGCGAAAACGCACGGCGCGCCAGTTGCATGAGTAATTTAAAACAATTCGGCCTGGCTATGATGATGTATGTGCAGGATTATGACGAGACGTATCCCAAAGCAGTTTCCAGCGGGATTGGTTCCGCGCCTCCCGGTGGCGCCCAGAACGTAGGCGGAACAAATTGGTGCTGGCAACAGATTTTGTATCCCTATCACAAAAGTCTGCAAATTTTTTATTGTCCTTCCGGCACCAATATTCACTACACCGCTCAGAATCGTGATTATATGACCTTCGGCAATTATGGCGCGAACAATCTTCTGATCATGCCATCCTGGGGCGATGCGGTAAAAATCGCTGCCATTCAATCTCCCGCCAACACCTACGCCATGATGGATGCCGGCACCTATTCGATTTCGCACGCCAAGGCGGATTTCACAGATTCATCTGTCAAACCCAGTTTCGGTGCTTATGTCCCCGGTATCGGGAGCCTTGGCGCAGCCTGTCCCTTGTCCGGTAATGATTACGATATCCTGCAAGACGATTGCAAAGAAGGCCGGCATTTGGGTGGCATCAACATGGCATTTGCCGATGGTCATGTCAAATGGCTTAAAATAAATGTCGTCAGTGCGGAAGCACGCAAAGCTGCGCCAGCACAATACGGCGCATGGAATCCAGAAAATTAAGACGGAACGATTATGAGACATTTGCAAAAACGATTAAAAGTACTTTTATCCCTGTGCTGCATCCTGGCAATAATCACGCCAGTTATCGCGCAGGAAAACAACCTCGTTAAAAATGGCAACTTTGAGGAAATCAAAGACGGCACAGCAGCGCATTGGGATATCCTGGAAGGCGCTGCTGGTAATGTGGCCAATTACCCGGCGGAACCCGGCAAAGGTCATATCGGCCATGTGAATAGCGCTAATAATACTAAAAGCGCCTATCTTTCCCAGTGGGTCAATCTGGAACCTCAGCAAAACTATCGTCTTTCCATGCATGCCAAAATGACTGCCGGCAAACTGACATTTGCCATTGGAAGTAATGGCTTGAATAAACGCATGTATGGAGAATTGCGCGAGGAATTGCCGATGTCGCCCTGGTTTTGGGATGAATCTTGGCTGGCTTCATTTCCCTTTGAACCCGGGCAATGGCGCGAGGTGAGCATGGAATTTAATTCCGGCGAAATTAAACGCGTGTTGGTGACCTTAGGCGGTTTCTTTTCCAAAGGTGAATACGCGTTCGATGACATTACGCTCGTAAAAATTGCCGATAAATAAACCCTATCCATCTTCATCATGAAACATATCACTATAAAAGTACTTTTACTGTGCATTTTCGCAATTCCCTGCGCCGCGCAACCGCTGCGCTTTCATATCACTGATGGCAAAACGCAGCAGGATGTGACCGATAGCATCCGCGTGCAACAGAAACAGCTTCCATCAACAATCGCGGATACGTATTTGTATACAATTAAAAACACTTCCGCTCAGCAACGCTTTTTATATCTGAACTGGACTATATCTTTCACTTCACCACATCCAATTAATAATATTCATTATTGGGACGGGCGCGGCGAACCGCTCAGCGGAAATGCTCTTTTGCAGAAACCTTCGCAGAATGCCAATGACACCACTTCGATGTTACAAGCGGTTTATGATGACGCGCAGGGAATTGCCTTAGCGCTTCCGCCCGATCAGATCGTAAGCCAATTCACACAATCGTTAGAAGTGGCAAACGATAAATCTTATTCGTTGCATCTGCAAATCCCCCTGGTTTTAGATGCCGGACAAAGCGATACATTTCCTATTGAGATATATCATTTTACGCCGCGTTATGGCTTTTTAGATGCACTACAAAAGTACTTTTCCGCCCATCCCGAATCCTTCAATCCACGTTCCAATATCGATCCACGCGCGGCGGGCGTGGGTGATGCCTCTATTGTGCGGCCTGCATTATCCATCAGCGAAGCTCGCGCCAGCGAAATCGCGCGGCGTTATTATGCAGACTGGGATTGGGTGTATGCGCCTTTTAAACGCACCGGCGACATTTATGGACGCGAGCAATTTTGGAATTATGTGCCAGCCAGACCCAATGACAGGCGCATCAAAAAAGGCACGCCCGCACAATATCATGCGGAACGCGCCACGCAATTAAATCAGCTGGATAAAGTGGTTTCGGCGGCTTTTTATACACCGGCATTTTTGTATTGCGAAGTGCAACTGGCGAATAAAGAATATCCAGATGCTATTATTAAAAACGCGGATGGCTCTTATTATAAATACTACAAAACGCCCTGGGTGACCGGCCCTGACAACGAAGTAGAAATGTATCCATGGGGAAATAAATTCGCGCGGCAAAGCATGGAAGATGCCAAACAGCTGGTCGCCGAAAATAATATCACGGCTTTCGGATATGACGTGATGGGCGGCGGCGCCAAGTTTCGCGGCAAAGGATTAGACGAATCGCCGCGCCGCGCTTTCGATGAAAAAGGCGCCTATTCCGATACATCAGTGGCAATTGCCAAAATGGCGGATTTCACCAGAAGTCTCACCAAAAACGGACGTGAAACTGCCTTGGTGGGAAACATCGTCGGCGGCTCACGCGCTTTTTTGGTGGCGCGTTCCGATAGCATTATGTTCGAGCAACCGCCCTATTATCACGCTTCCGATTTCATCGCGACGCGCTATGCCGCAGGGCATAAATTAATCACCATCTGGAATCCGTGGCGGCTGGTCAATGTGTTGCAATGGAAATCCATGTCGCCCGAACAATTGCAAGAAGCATTTCACGGCGCGGCCGATTATATGCGATTGACGGCATTTCGTTATGGCGCATTTCCCAGCCCGCGCTGGTCGTCAGGCGTGCCAAAAATCATGCAAATGTTGCCTTTACTTAAAGATATAATTTCGCAGGGCTGGCAAGCGGTTCCTGCCGCGCGCCGCGCAAATGGCGCTTTGCCGGAACATATCTGGCCGGCGCGTTATGGCAATGGCACCGGCAGTTATATTACGATTGGCAACGCTTCAAAAACAGCCTGGAGCGGTGAAGTTATTATTGATAACGATTATCTGGGAACATCCAATTATTTGTTCGCAGATGTGAACGGAAAAGTACTTTCACAGACGGTGAAAGGCCGCACTACACTTTTGCAGGTAGAAATTGCGTCACATGAAACATTGATATTGCGCGCCGTTGCTGCTATTCCCGCTAATACTTCTGGCAATGCAACTTTGAGCTGGAATGATGATGGCGCGAACGGCACATTGAATATCAAAAGTACTTTTACGCCCACAAAAGTACTTTCACCACGCGATGGATGGAAGCTGGCAAAACAAGACGGCCAAACCTGGAATTTCGACTCGTTATATTTCGCTTCGCCGTTGAAGGATATTGTTGAGTTCCCCTATTTTGGTGAGGGCACAGTAGATAAAGTTGTTACAGCGCAAATCGTGCTACCTCAAAATGCCACTGACAAAGATCGTGCAGATGCCAAACGTCTTCAGGAATATTTTAAATTCTGGGGACAAGAAGGTATAAAACCTGCGAAAGATTTAGCATTACCAATAATTCCATCTATTCCCGTTTCAACAATGGGATCAAAAATCTATATTGGAAATTCCATGACAAGGCGTCAGGGCAATACACTTTATGTGGGCAATGTCGCACAATTGCTCAACGCGCTCGATCAAAAGTACTTTTATTACGGCACCATGAATCCCGGCCCCAGTGGGGCGGACGTATTTAAGAAGGCGAATATCGACGGCGGGGTTTTGCGGGATAAGTGATGAAATCTGCGTTTTCGGGTATATTTAAGGTTGTGTAAAATGAACTGGTAACTCATTGAAGCATGGAAAATATCATTCCATTGCTTCGTTTAGAGATTGCACAATTTAAAAGTACTTTTACACAGTCTTTACGGACAAGGATTTCATCATGAAAAATGGATTTATGGTTGTGCCGTTACTGGCCATGACCGCCACCGCGGGCGTTATCGCGTTTCATCCCGGCCGCGCTTACAGCGAACCGCGCCTGGCGCAGGTTGCTTCTTCCCCTATCGCAGGAAGCTATAAAATCGATCCGATGCACACGAGTATCGGTTTCGAAGTGCGCCACATGGGCCTATCGCGCATTCAAGGCCGTTTTACCAAGGTCTCGGGCAATGTGGAAGTGGATCCGCAGAATCTGGATCGCAGTCATGTGGATGTGACCATCGACACTAGTTCCGTCGATACCGCGGTGGCGCCGCGCGATGCCCATCTGCGCACCGCTGACTTTTTTGATGTCGAAAAATACCCCACCATTACTTTCAAAAGCACCAAAATACGCAAACGCAATAAGGGCTATATCGCCGATGGCAATTTGACCATCAAGAATGTCACCAAGCCGGTTTCTATTCGCTTCAAGGCTTATGGCCCCATTAAAGGCGAAGGCGATCAACTGCGCGGCGGCATCATCGCGGAACCGCTTGTCATCAACCGCCTCGATTACGGCGTGGGCGATAATAGCAAACTGCCCAATGGCGATGAAGCCATCGGCTCCGAAATCACTATCCATCTTTCCGCGGAAGCAGTGAAGGGCGGAAAATAGAATGTAGCAATGGCGTCTTGCTGCTTTCGTTAAGCGACAAGACGCCGCTACTACTGGATTCCCGCATGCGCGGGAATGCCGGCAACTGTTTTTTGCCGGTAGTTGCTCACGTCATTAAAAGTACTTTTTCTCCGTCGTATATTCTGACCAGACCCCCATGCGTTTATATATCATCCGCCACGCGGATCCTGATTACCCCAACAACACCATCACGCCCACCGGCCATGAAGAAGCCAAAGCGCTGGCCAAACGCATGGCCAATGTGGGACTATCGCGGATTTATTCCTCACCGTTGGGACGCGCGCAACACACCGCGCAATATACGGCTGATGCCACGGGAATTGAACCGGTCATTCTGCCCTGGACAGCAGAACTTTCCATTGATGCAGTCGCCGGAATCGATGGAGCCAGATGGGCTGCCTGGAATTTGGAAGGACAGGTCATTCGCGGCGGCGACGCACTACCCCATCATGGCAACTGGCACGAACCGCAGGAATTGTCGCATTACGATTATCGTGCTCACTATGAACAACTCTGCAAAGATTCAGATGCGTTTTTAGACAAGCTGGGATACAAACGCCATAACGGCGTTTATCGAGTACATGAAAATAATGAGGAACGCATTGCGATATTTTGTCATGCCGGTTTTGGCGTTTCCTGGATGGCGCATCTGCTGGAGATTCCGCTGACGCTGGCCTGGTGCGGCTTCTTCTGGGCGCCCAGTTCAGTAACGACGATTTTAATGGAAATGCGTACGCCCGAGATTGCCGTGCCGCGCGCACTGTGCGTGGGCGACACCTCACACATCTATGCGGAAGGCCTCGTGGAAAGCAGCCGCGGCACAACGGCGAATTTTAATTAAGTCCAAAAGTACTTTTAGCCCGGTTTTACACACCCCCGAATCATGACACTGCACGGCAATAGCTGCGCAGTGTCATTTTTATGCCATACGTAACAACGCCCTTTACGATCTACTGCCTATCTATATCGCATATATAATTTATTTTCGAATCAACAAAAACGATATATATAAAACCATACATTGCAAACTTTTTCTGATTTGCCATTAAAATATGGCATATAACTTTTGGCATTTTCGATGTTTTTTGCATGATGCTGTCAGCTTATTTGAGGGAGGAGAAAATGGCAGAACTAACAGGTCGCATTATTTACCCCGGTGATCCCGGCTGGAACTCGTCGCGAGAGGGATTTAATTCCCGATATGATTATGATGATAACGAACCGCAAATGGTGGTTTTTTGTCAGAGCGCCCAGGACGTTATCAACGCCGTGAAATACGCCAGAAAAAACGGGCTGCCCTTTCGCTCCCGCTGCGGACGGCATAATTATCAGGGCTATTCATCGCTGGTGAAAGGCGGCATTATTATCGATGTCAGTGACATGGAATCGATCACGCTGGATCGCGATAACAACACCGCCACCATCGAAAGCGGGTTTTCCATGCTCGACCTCAGCGAAAAATTAGCCGAATCGGGAATCACTTTTCCGCTGGCCACCGGCGCTACCGTGGGCATTAGCGGATTGACACTGGGTGGCGGATTTGGCGTGACTTCGCGCAAATTTGGCCTGACCTGCGATAATCTGCTGAACGCGGAAATGGTGACAGCCCAAGGCGAACTTATCAATGCCAATGAAAACGAAAACGCCGATCTCTTCTGGGCATTACGCGGCGGTGGCGGCGGAAACTTTGGCATTGTGACCTCGCTGACATTCAAAACGCATCCCGTCGCATTGGTGGGCATTTTTAATGTGACCTGGACATGGGATCAACTGGAACATGTGGTGGATTTATGGCAGCGCTGGTCTTTTGAAAGCGATGATAACCTCACCACGCTTTTGAGTATTCACGTCGATCGCACCATCACGCTGCTTGGCCAATATACCTGCGACGCCACCAATAATCCGCAGGATTTCGCCCAGTTGCCGCAGCTTCTGGCGCCATTGCTGCAACAAACATTGCCCTCGTCGGTTTCCATCAGCGCGGCTCCCTTTGAGGTGGCGGCGCGAATGTTTTTTGGGGTCGATCCGGCAAACCCGCAATGGGCGGTCAAGCGCCACGGCGATCAGCAGATATTCAAAAGTACTTCTGCTATAGCCTATGATTATTTCAATGCGGATGCCTTAAAGCTGTTGCGCGAGCACCTGGAAGCAGTGCCGCCGCTTTCCGCGCCGCCCAGCCAGCCGTCCATGGTGCAGTTGCTGGGCGGGGGCGGATTTCCTAGCCGCATCGCGCCAGATGCCACCGCCGTGGTGCATCGCGAGGCCAAAATTGTGGTGCAGTATGACGGCTATTGGACTGCGCCACAGGACGGACCGCCCACTGTGGCCTGGGTGACAAACTTCCGCCGCGCCATGTTGCCCTATGCACACGGCGCCTATGTGAATTATGCGGATGCCGATCTGGAAAATCCCTTGCAGGATTATTACGGCAGCAATCTGCCGCGCCTGGTTGCCGTGAAACGCAAATACGATCCGGAAAATATCTTCAATTATCCGCAGAGCATTCCCACACAATTGCCCACTGAAGCGAGCGAGGTGAGCCAATGAGCGATTTGAGCAAGATCAAGCATCTGGTCATTTTGATGATGGAAAATCGCTCGTTCGATCATTATATGGGCAGCCTGTCACTGGAAGGCCGCACCGATGTGGATGGCTTTTCCGATCCGCTGCCCACGAATCCCGATCAGCAGGGGAAACCGGTTGCCGCCTCACCCATCGATGATATTTCGCCCGGCTATCCCGATCCGCCACATGGTTGGGGGCCGGCGCATGCCGCCTATAATGACGGAAAAAATGACGGATTCGTGCAACAATATCAACTTGCTTATCCGCCCGGCAGCAAGGAACACGATAAGCTGGATCCCAGAATTCCCATGGGATATTACACCCGCAAAACCCTGCCGGTTTATTATTCTCTGGCGGACACCTTCACACTTTGCGATCATTGGCATGGCTCGGTGCTAAGTTCCACTTGGCCCAATCGCAAATATTTGGTTTCGGGAAAACGCGATCAGGATAACGATACCCATACCTTGCCGCCCTGGCCGGGATTTGAAACAACGCCTATTTACGATGTGCTGGAAGAAGCCAAAAACCCGCAAACCGGATCCAAGATTTCCTGGAAATGCTACTTTAGCGATTTGCCCTTTCTATCATTCTGGTATCCATTCGCGGCGCGGCACCTGCGCAATTTTACGCCTATTTGGGAATTTGTGGATGATTGCCGCGAAAACAATTTGCCGGATATCAGCATCATTGATCCCGCTTTTGGCATTGCCGATGACCATCCCTCGCGCGATCCGCGGCTGGGGCAGAAATTCGTGGGACTGGTGGTGGATGCCCTCACCCACAGTGACAGTTGGGATTCCAGCGCGCTGATTATTACCTATGATGAAAACGGCGGTTTCTTCGATCACGTGCCGCCACCGCCCTGTTTTGAAGGAACAAGTTCGGAAGATAATCCTCTGGGATTTCGCGTGCCCACCTTCATCGTCAGTCCCTATGCCAAACGCACCAATGTGTGCCACACCGTGTTTGATCACACTTCCGTGATCAAAACCATCAGTGAACGATGGAAGGTGAATTTCCCCGTGAAGACATTTGGCCCGCGCTGGAAAAAAGCGCCTTCCATCTGGGATGATTGTTTCGACTTCTCCCAAAAACCCATTCCCCAGGGTTGTTACACCGGCGATCCGTTGCGCGAGATTAACTGGGGCACCGGCGTGCATGAAATGTTGAACGCGGAAGCGAACCCGATGGCAACCATGCTGGAACGTATCTTTATGCTGCCCGAATTAAAAGGCATCGATAACCGCGCTCGCGTGTATGACTCACTCAACTCTATGGAACAAAAGGTGATTTCGCTGAAACGCATGTTGTGATAATTGCAGTTAAAAATAGGTTCATCCAAAAGTACTTTTAAAAGTACTTTTGGATTTAATACACCAGTGTCGGTTGCGCAATATAAACGCTACCAGCTTGTTTTTTCTTGGTGCCGTCTACAAGAAACACCGAATCGAAACTAATCGGATAATGGACGCGGCCGCTGTGATCGCCATCCCAACTGCTCGCATCGGTGCCGTCCAGCGGAAATGTCACCAGCTTCCATCCTTTCCAGGTGATGCGCTCTCCATTAGCCTGAAATATTTGTCCCGCCGCATCCTTGAAACGCATTCGGACAGCATTCCCCGTGTCATTCGCATAGACCCAGACTTCCAGCGCTTTCGGTTGCCCTTCGATTTTTTGGTATTTGTCATTTGATGGCACCAGGCGCACAAACTTCCAACCGTCATCGAATTCATACTTCAACTGCAATGCGCCGTGCCCGGCTGGCGGGTTTTGTTCGGGAACCGCCGTAATAATACTTTGCGTTGAATGCACCGCAGGATCGCCGTCAGCGATGATTTTAAAATCACCGGGCGTTGTGCCGGGAGCATAACGCGTGAAATCCACTAAAAGGGAATAACGCAATGGAGTCGGTTTCAATAACGTCTCTCCTGATTTGCTGTCTATTTGAAGCGTCAGCGAATACTCCTTTTCGCAGGGACTCTTCAGAGGCAGCAAAAGTACTTTTTGCGTTTCACCTGATTTAAATTCGAGGTTAATCAGATTTTGTTGAAGAGAGATGCCGCGCGTATTTTCGATGCGCAGCGTTCCGGCAAATGCCTCGCCGATGGGATTATCGATTTGCACCGCCAACTGATCTTTCTCACACGGCAAAGCTGTGACATGCAACACATTCAGCGGGATGAACCGCGCTTGCTGCGTCAGGCTGCCAAGTCCCTGAAATGTCCATGTAATCGGAACCTGTTGCTCTTCCAGGGTTAATTGCTGGTGATAGATAAATTTCACGGTGCCGCCGGGCTGTGCCGTTTTTGTTTCCCCGTTATTTGCAATGGTGAGAGGGCGCTTCAGTGGATTCTTGAGCGACAGACTGAACGTCAACTGTTGCGGCGCGCGACCGGTTATTTCCAACGGCATTCGTTCCCAGGCAGCAATAACACTCAAAAAATCGTTGGGCGTTGCGGGAGATAGATATTGCGGGCTATTGGTCAGCGTGATTTCCAATCCCTTGCCGTCCGCGGTGAGAGACGGAAGTTGCTTTCCCCTATAATCCACATCGTCAAACTTGCCCGCGCTGGCCGGAATAACAATCTGGCGTGGTTTGCTGGCGGTCGTCCAGGCGGCTAATTTCAGTGTGTCTCCGGCGCTAAAGAGAAACACATAACTTTCGTCATCGCCCACGTCGATGCGTTTATTAAAACGAAATCCTTTAAATGTATTGACAAAATTCTGCTCCGCCACATACGCGGGCTTGGGATCGTAAACAGGGTTTCTTCCCGCAAAATAGGGATAGCGCACCACACCGAAGTTGTGCTCGTTTTCTTTGGGATCCGGCCCGTCACTATGCCAGTCATACCAGATCGATAGCGGCACTCCATTGGCGATATTCGTGAGCCGTTGCCGCACGATGTATTGTGCCTGAGTGGTTTCATCCACGCCGGTGGTGCGGGTGGAATATCCCCATTCTCCTGAAATAATGGGAATCTCCTTTCCCTGCGGCGCATATGTTTTGATAAGAAGGCGCAGCTTGCGATAGTCGTCCGCAACCGTTTCCGGCGAGGAACCGCGGTAGGGATGCACGGTTACGGCGTCCCAGTATTTCAGCAGGCCGCCTGCGAAACATGCTTTCAAAAAAGGAAATTTGATGGCCGCGCATGCCGGGCCAATATAGTGCGCATTGGGATCCGCGGCGCGAATAGCTTTGCCAGTGGCGAGAGCCAGCTTGACGTAATCATCCACGTTGGGGGTTGGTTTCCAAAAACTGATATTAGGTTCGTTCCACATTTCCCACAAAATATCTTTGCCCTTGAAATGCGTCACCGCGGCAGCGGCCCAGCGCGCAAAAGCGGCGCGGCCTTCATCGGTATGAGGCGACAATCCATCATCATATAACTTGTTGCCATAGTCCAAAATAAACAGCGGCCTGAGGTGCTGGCTATCCAACGCTTTCATTAACCGGTCATAGGCGGAAAAATCATATTTTCCCTTTTGGGTCTCTGTGGCAGCCCATTTAAAATCCATCCTGACCCAGGTGAATCCGCCCGCACCAAGCATTTCCATTTCGCCGCTGCGCGGATCGGTAAAATGGATATTTACTCCCAATCCATCCGGTAACACTGGCGATAAAATCCCCAATGCGTTGTCATTGGTTTTTGTCTGCGCGCACACCGGTGCGATAGAAATTCCTAACATCAATGCGGCACCCAACCATTTCGTATATCGATTCATCGTCTCTCTTTCCTTTGAAACATTACAAAAAGTACTTTTATGAAAATGAGCGCAAACAAATAATGTCACCTTTAAAACCTTGACCTGCGCAACTCATTATTCCCTCCGATGTAGATATCAAACCCACGAATCCATGACTGTTCTCTATATTATCATTTCGTTTCACGAGCTGTTGCAAATATTGGCTCGGTCTCTCCCCGGCGCAAGATATACTAAACCGGCGCCGGAACAAAAGTACTTTTATTCCGGCGCAAAGCAACGGCAAACACAAATTATGTCTTATCAATCACTGGACACCGGCAAACGCATGGCGGATTTTATTCCGAGGTATATGCTGGAGGCGCGCCTGGTAAAAGGCCCAACACTCAGCACTCAACATTCAGCACTTTCCATTTCCCATGTTGCTACGATTTCTTGAATCCGTGTATGCCGGCGCGGTGGCGCGGCGGCGCGAGCGCTGTCTGCTCGAAGCGTGGCGCGCGCCGGACGGAGTGCGGGTGATTTCGGTGGGCAATCTCACCATGGGCGGCACCGGTAAAACGCCCGCCGTGCAATGGCTGGCGCGTGATTTATCTTCGCGCGGAAGCGTGGCCGTGGTGGGGCGCGGTTATCGAGGCAGTTTGTCCGAAAAGGGCGCGGTGGTGAGTGACGGTAAAAGTACTTTTCATGGCAGCGCCGAGGCCGGTGATGAAGCGCTGTTGCACGCGCGCGCGCTGCCCGGCGTTCCTATGGTAATTGGCCGCGACCGGGTGCGCGCGGTGCAAATGGCCATCGAAGAATTTCATCCTCAATTCATCGTGCTGGATGACGCCTTTCAATACTGGTCGCTGGCGCGCGATTGCGATATTGTTTTGCTGGACGCGGCGCGGCCGTTCGATAATCAACATACGCTGCCACTTGGCAAATTGCGCGAATTGCCCGAGGCGCTGGAGCGCGCCAATATCACCGTGCTGACACGATGCAACGGGATCAATCCCGCCTTGCTGGAACGCAGCCGCCGCAAGATCAGCGGATATGGCGAAGCGCCGCTCTTCTTATCCGATCATCATCCAGTGGATCTGCGCAACGAAACGGACGGCAGCACACGTGAATTGAAATCATTACGCGGCGCAAAAGTACTTTCAGTCTCCGCCATCGCCAATCACCACGCCTGGAAAGCACAATTGCGCGCCCTGGGATGCGACATTGTGACGGCATTAACGCGCCGCGATCATCATCACTGGAAAGCGGAGGAACTGCAACGCGCCGTGCGCCGCGCCCAAAACGCCGGGGCGGGCATGATCATCACCACTGAGAAAGACGCCGTCAAAATCGATCCCGCATGGTGTCATCCGCTGCCATTGTTTTCGGTGCGCATCGCGTGGCAACTGGAAAATGAAGCGGGATTCCGCGATCAGCTCCTGGCACGACTGGGGCTGTCCTGATGGGAAAATGTGACTTCGATACGATATAATTGATAGTGCATGGAATTTCCCGATAACACCGCACCGATTCCGGAAAGTACTTTTGGGCAGGAAGCGTTTTTGCGCCGCTGGTATGCGTTGCGCGAACGCGGCGAAGTCGGCTTGACCAATCTCTTCGCCGCGCCCATGACCAACGCATCGTGGGACAGCTGCCGCCGCACCGGCGCCTGGCTGGGCCTGTTGCTCTTTAGCGCCATGAAACGCCGCCGCATGGTCGCGGTGCATAATCTCCAGCTGGCTTTTCCGGGAATTGCGCAACGCCGCGCTTTGCAAATCGCCCGGCGTTCGGCGCAAAATTTCGGCATGACTTTCTGCGAATTCCTGCACCTCAACGGCGCGTCGCCGCAGAGCATCCACGACTATGTCACGGTGGAAGGCGAAGAACATTTGCAGGCCGGACTGGAGCGCGGCAAAGGCCTCATTTTGCTAACCGCGCATTTCGGTAACTGGGAAGCGCTGGGCGCGCGCGCTGCCCAAATGTTCCCGCTCACCGTGGTGGCCCGCCCCACTTCCAATCCAGGCGTGCAAAGCCATTTAGATCGCATTCGCCGCGGCGTCAATATGGAATTGATCTCTTCCGCACAGGGCGCCCGCCCCGCCTTACGCGCGCTGCGGCAAAATAAGGCGCTGGCCATTCTGCCCGATCAATATGCCGGCCCCAACGGACTCGTGCTGCCGTTCTTCGGCCACAACACCAGCGTGTGGCCGTCCGTTGCGCACCTCGCCATGATGAGCGGCGCCACGGTGCTGCCCTCATTCGGCGTGCGCCAAAAACCGTGGATGACCAATGGCCGTTTCATCGCCAAAATTTTCCCCGGCTATCAGGTATCCGCGGGCAACGACAAAAACCAAATCGTGCGCGAAGGCACATTGCGCATGATCGCCGAACTCGAAAACATTATCCACCAACACCCCGAACAATGGATGTGGCTGCATCGCCGCTGGCGGGCCGCTGACTTAGGGAAATAGTTGCTGGATTCTGGATACCGGGTACTGGATACTGGATTCTGGTCTCACGACACCACATGCTGCGGCGCGCCGTTTAAAAAGGCCCGGGCATTTTCCACACTGACGTTCAATAAGCGCTGGCGGCATTCGCGCGAAGCCCAACCTAAATGTGGTGTGATAATGGTATTTTTAGCATGCAATAACGGGTTATCTTCGCGCGGCGGTTCGCCATCCACAACATCGGTGGCATAACCGGCGATGATATCGTTTTGCAATGCATCTGCCAGCGCATTTTCATCGATCAGCGCGCCGCGCGCAGTGTTAATCAATAGCGCGGATTTTTTCATCAATGACAATGTTTGCGCATTTATTAATTGGCGCGTTTGATCGGTCAACGGACAATGCAACGAAATGACATCCGCCTGCGCCAAACCTTCCTCCAGCGGAATGCGTTCAAAAGTACTTTTACTGCTTTCACGTCCCGGCAATTGTGCTGCCAGCACTTTCATGCCGAACGCATTAGCAATTTGGCCCACGCGCGAACCGATATTTCCCGTGCCCACTAACAAAAGTACTTTTTCATCCAGTTCCACCAACGGTGTTTTCCAAAATGAAAAGTACTTTTGCGCTGACCACGCTCCGGCGCGCACAGCGTCCGCGTGCAGCGCCACGTGATGCGTCAATTCCATCAACAGCGCAATGGCAGTCTGCGCCGTAAAAGCCGCGCTGTAGGAGGGAACATTGCAAACCGTGACATCATATTCCCGCGCCGCCTGCAAATCCACCACATCATAACCGGTCGCCAGAACACTTATTAATTTCAAACGCGGGGCGGCATCAAACGCGGACGCGGGGATTTTGACTTTATTCGTAAAAATAATTTCCGCGTCACTAATCCGCTCCGCCAATTGTTCGGGAGTTGTGTGATCATAAACAGTCAATTCGCCCAACTCGCGTAACGGCTGCCAATCCAAATCACCAGGATTCAACGGCACGCCATCCAGAATTACGATATTCATATTTTATATTTTACATCGGCGTTGTTGCATAAATACAATTTTGTGTCATTCCGAGCGGAAAAATTTATTTCAACAAATTTTGAAGTCGAGGAATCTTGCCGTTTTGCGTCAAATTAACTCCAAAAGCAAGATCTCTCCACTCCGTTCGTTCCTCACTCCGGTCGAAATGACACCTTGCGCTATTTATGCAACAACGCCTTTTACATCGATGAATGGGTTAGACGGGATAAAAGTACTTTTTGAAGTAAGCGCGGCTACCGTCCGTCCCATAGCGGCTTATCCTGCAACAGCCGCCAGTAGATGCGGCGGGGCAAGGTTGCCCAGACTTTTGCTTTGATGTTTAATTGCGCGGCGCAATCGCGGATGGCGGTTTTGATTTCCGCATCGGTGTAACGCGTCGAGATGTGATATAATACCACATTTTCCACTTCGCTTTCGCGGGCCAGCAGCAACGCATCCCACACGGTGGAATGCACATGGCCGACATCTTCTCCGGCTTCTTCGCTGGCATAATCATCGGGATCGAGAAAGGTGGCTTCGTGCAACAATAATTTGGATCCGCGCACCTGCTCCGGTTGCAGCGGGGCGCCGTCGCCGCCGATGGTAATCCAGCGTTCATCGACATCCTGGGTGATGCCCTCGCGGCCGATTTTCAGGCGCACCGCATCCAGATCCGCCTGATTCAAATGGCGGTATTCTTCGCGCAACTTTTGTTTGCGCCAGATCAAATCATAGCCCAGTGAAAGCGGCGGCTGCTCCGCCTTATCATGGGCATAATGACGCGTGCGGAAGGCGCGCATGAAACGACCCTCCACTCCGGAAGGAACTTCATCTCCTGCTTCCAGAGCATGCCACACGGCGTTGCGCGATGAGGCTGGATTGAAGCGCAGGCAGAAACTTTCCAGCGCCGGAAAAGAATGGCTGCCAGCAGGATACCCCACAGCAAATGAGCCCGCCTCGCCGCGCTGGTTCACCACTTGCATCAACCCGCCAATGTGATCGCGATGCGCATGCGTGAGCAACACGGTATCGATTTTATGAATTTTATACCCCATCTGCGCCGTGGCGCCATCGCCCGCATCCAGCAATAAGCGCCAATCGGGCAGCCAGATCCAGGTCGAAAAACGTGGGGAAGAATGTAACGCCAACTGAATATCCATGAGCAACGTACTTTACCACTGCACGCGGGCCATATACAATCTTTGTGTCATGCAAGAGGATCACATCGACGCACCACCCGCCGACCGGCTGCAACGTTGCTATCTGCCATTGCTCCTATTAGTGACCGCCGGTTATTGCCTGGTTAGCCTGACCGCCAGAGTCGATTTCTGGGGGCATGCCGCCGTGGGACGCTGGATCATCGAACACCGGCAAATCCCCCATCATACGCTTTATTTATGGAGCGCCAACATTCCCTGGATATGGCATTCGTGGCTTTCGCAAGTACTTTTTTATGAACTGCTGGCACATGTTTCCGAAAACATCGGGGCCCTGCTGGCCACTCTTCTCACCGCGCTGGCCGCCTCCTTTTCGCTCCTCCTCTGGTGGAAAGTGTGGCTGCGTCATCAAGGGCAGACGCAGCAAAATCATGCGGCCTCATGGCCGATGCTGGCGATTTTTCTGCTCGCCATCTATACCGCGCACAGCCGGTTTCATCCGCGGCCGGAAATTTTCAGCGCGGTACTTTTTACGCTGGTTTTGTGGCTATTGGTTCGCGGCATTACGTCTTGGCGGCCGGCTATTGCGATCTTCCTGCTCTTCGTGCTGTGGGCCAATTTGCATGCCGGGCTGGCCAGTGGACTGGCAGTCTTGTGGATCACTGCAATTTGCGAATTTGCCCAACAGCGCCGTTTCCGGCAGACGCGCTGGATCTTCGCAGCGGCTCTGCTGGCCACGGCGGCGGTTTTCGTGAATCCGTATGGCTGGCATTACTGGACAGCGCTGCAACAAGTCGGCGGCATCACCTTTTCCTATATCGATGAATGGAAGCCGTTCTGGAAATATCCCCTATTCAGCACGCCCACCGTGATGGCGGCGGCATTATGCGCGCTGGCGGCTTTGCCGGCCTGGTGCTTCAGCGATCGCCGCCGCTGGGCACATCTGGCATGGTTGATAATGGCGGTGGCGATGTTTCTGATAGCGCGGCGCAACGTGTGGATTTTCGCCCAGCTCACACTCGCCGTAATTGCCGCCAATCCCCGCATTTATGCAATGAAGCCATGGCTTTTTCCGCGTGGCCGCATGCAATTCGTGGCCGCATGCGCTTTGTTGATCGCCGCGTTCACGGTGCAATCTCCCACATTCTGGAAAGGGCATTTCGCGAGTTCGCATCTGCCAGACCGTGCCGCGCAACGTCTTCGCGAGCTGGCGCCAGGACACCGCGTTTTTAATAATTACGAAATGTCGAGTTATTTGCAATGGAAACTTCACGGCAATCCGCCGCTATTCATCGATCTGCTAAACGCCTATCCCGCCAAAATCATGCAGGATTACATCGCCGTCAATGATGGTTCCTATCGCACCAAAGCAGTGCTCGAAAAATGGAAGTGCGATATTATCATCCTGCAACAACCTAACCTCAACCACCACTCAACACTGCTCGCCAACTGGCTCGCCGTCAACTATCCCTGGAAACTCATTTACAGCGACAACGCCGCCATGATCTGGAAAAAACTGCCTCTTAAACACAGCCGTAAGACTTTTTGAGGGACAGATAAAAGTACTTTTTTAAAGGGTATTGGGAGTTGTGAGTTAACCACACAGGTCATTCTGAGATTGCTACCAACCGTGGCAATTCACTCAACTGCTGCACGGTATTCCAGACTTTGATATCGCGCCCTTTGAAGGCTTCCGGCAAGGGGCGAAAGGCAATATAAGGCACGCCGGCGCGATTGGCCGCGGCGCCATCCAGCCAGGCATCGCCCACGTGAAAGACATGCCCGGCTCCCAAAGTACTTTTAGCGGTTAAAATCCCTGCCGGATCGGGTTTTAAGGTCACTTCGTTGCGGGTCAAAATCAGATCGAAATACGATAACAACTCAAATTTCTCCAGCGCCGCCATGGTCGCAGGGCGCGCATTATTGGTTAGCACGGCCAGTTTGAAACCGTCATCCAAAAGTACTTGGAGAGTCTGCGCCGCGTCGGCTTCCACTGACGCCTTGACCATGCCAGCCCGTTCGAAATCAAGCACGCGGCCCCAGGCAATTTCCGCGATTGCGTCATCTTGCGCGGCGGCCTGCGCCAGGAGTTCGCCCACCGAATAACGCCGCATTTGCACATCGCTATCCTGCGTAACGCCGCTGGCACGCAGCAAATCGGCCACGGAGTAGCGCATTCCAGCATAATCAATTTGCGAATGCACCAGCGTATTATCGAGATCAAAAATCACTAATTTCATTGTATTTATCCTGTCAAAACCGGCCCGCCAGACGGCGGCGCGCTGATGCCGCCAAAGCGTTTGCGGTATTGGTTGGGTGTCATTCCCATGTGGCGTTTGAAGTGTGCAGAAAAATGATCGCCATTATAATATCCCAGCGTGAAAGCAATTTGCTTACACGATTTGTGGGGATTGCTAACCAACCATTCACACGCCGCGCGCAAACGATGTTTATCACGAAACTGCATCGGCGGCATGCCGGCACGCTGTGTGAAATATAACCGGAAAGTGTGATAGCTCATGCCCAGCTGTTCGGCCACTTCCCGCAAATTCACTTTGTGGTGCATGTCAGCCGTCAGCATCAGGCACGCCTGCGAAAACCAATCGCTGTTGGCCAGACTGGCCTGCACCGGCTGCGCCTGTTCCTGCATTTCAAAAAGCAGCGCCAGAAACCGCGTCACTTCCCGCGCCGTTCCGATGCGCGTATGCGGCCGTGGCGCTTGTAATAATTGCTGAAACCGCTTCATCCACGGCGCCGGATCATCCAGTTGCCACACCGGCAAATAATGTTGCAAAATGCCCTGCTTCAAATAATGATCGAAAATCTGCCCGCGAAATCCCACATATAATTCGCTCCACCTTTCCTGCTTGCCCGGGCCATAATGCTGTTTTATCCCGGGAAAGGTCAGAAAGAAATTGCCGTAACGGAGATTGCACTGAAATCCACTTTCATTACGATACGATCCACTGCCGCCTTCCAGAATAAGGTTTAAGGAATAATAGGGATAACTCCACAGACCGCGCATTTCCCACCAGTCACTGGGGCGAAACGGCAAGCTGATTCCTGCGCCCAAAAAATCACCGGCCGGATCCGGCGCACCGTTATCAAAATACAGTTCATCGAAATTGCCCAGCAGAGATTTAATGTTTTTATCGCTCATGGCGCATAAAAGTACTTTTGGTGGGAACGTTTATTATTTTTCACTACTAATTATATCAAATGATATAGTTTGGCTTTACCCTCAATGTGGAATAATACAGATGTTACTTATTCTGATAACGGAGAAATCATGAAAATCCATCACACGCGGCAAACCAGTTTCCGGGGTTTTACCCTCATTGAACTTTTGGTTGTCATTGCTATTATCGCAATCCTGGCGTCTATTTTATTTCCTGTGTTTGCGCGGGCGAGAGAAAATGCGCGGCGCGCCAGCTGCATGAGCAATTTGAAGCAAATCGGCCTGGGCATCATGATGTATGTGCAGGATTACGATGAAAAATACCCACGATCCGTATTCACAAGCGCCCAAGAACCTCCCAATGGCTGCTGGTATAGCAGCGGTGGATGCACTTCGGGCAGCCCCGGAAATTACACCTGGTTCTGGGAACAAACCATTTATCCCTACACCAAAAGCGACCAATTATACCGCTGTCCATCCGGCTCTGCCTCAAGCTCTATTTATTCCAGTAACTACGGAGCCAACAGCCAGGTCCTCCAACGTAACTCTTCCGTTGCGCTGGCTGCGATCGATTCGCCCGCGACCACCTACATGGCCATGGATGCCGGCACCTATTATATGCAGATTGAAGCATCTAAAAATTATGTCATGGAACCTTCAGGCTGGTATTGGTATCTGCCGGGGACGCACAAATATACCACTTGCGATCCCACCGGCTGCAACAGCACCTATCCTTTCAGCGGTTTCACCTACTCCGATTTCAACGGCGATGGCCGCCATTTCGATGGCAATAATGTCATCTACACCGATGGCCACGTCAAATGGACAAAAACCGCCGCCATGTGGAACGAAGCGGTTAAATTCAAAAATGGCGGTTACACGCAATCCACACAGAGCGCATGGAATCCCTACAATAGCAACTAAGAATAATCGTGTAAATGCACCATATAGAGTTGTGACCTAAAAGTACTTCCGCTGCGTAACAGGGGCCAATTAGAGTGCCGGACTTTTATCGTTGCGGGGCGTTGTTGCATAAATAGGATATTTTGTCATTTCGAAATGAACCTCGGTGTCATCTCGAGCGAAGTCGGGAGATCTTTTTAGGAGTAACGGCAAGATTTCTCCATTCCGCTCGTGCCTCGCTCCAGTCGAAATGACACCTTGTGCTATTTGTGCAACAACATCGTTACGAGTAAAAGTACTTTTTAACACCTTTCATAGATATTTATATCATTTCATTCAGTTTAAGTTCCCCTCGAATGTGGCATAATTATCATATCTTAGTCTTCGGAGGAAACAATGCGCATTAAAAGAGCCTTTACGTTAATCGAACTATTGGTTGTCATTGCCATTATTGCAATTCTTGCAGCCATCTTATTTCCCGTGTTTGCGCGGGCAAG
>Ga0182738_1001535_pt1 | contig 28715 bp, 27 predicted proteins | sample eDN5th30CBELigMG_FD_128876 | JGI IMG/M metagenome (GOLD analysis project Ga0182738, IMG submission 128876) | Enriched Miracle-Growth compost microbial communities from Emeryville, California, USA - eDNA 5th pass 30_C BE-Lig MG (version 2)... ...
AGGCGCAAACCGAGCATGGGTCAGACTTCGCCGAAGCTGGCGTCGCGCAGGCGCAGCAGACTGACGAAGCCGGTCTCCGGATCGGTCCAGGAACCGTATTCGAGCCTGCCCTTCACCTCGATCACGGCGTTCGGCTGCACGAAGGTCTGCTTCTCGCCCAGATAGACGACGAGGATGTTGTCGGGCCAATCGGCATCGGACGAGCAGAATGGGCAAAGCGCCATCGGGATTTCCGTCAGGACGAAGAACGCGGCCTCGGCCTTGAGCGGCGGCGCCATGAAGCCGCGCATGGTCACGGTCTGGCCGGCCAGCTGCTTGACCTTGTCGGAGAAGGTCAGCCCGAGGACGCCGACGGAGCCGTAGAGTTCGTCAAAGGTCAGCGTCGGCGCGGCGGCGCGTGCGGGCCATGCGATCCCGGAGGCCGTCGCCAGGGCGACGACCCCGCCCAGCAGCGCATCGCGCCGCGAGATCCGAACCAGCGTCATGGGCTTCTCCTATCGAGTGCGGAAGACCTTCCCTCACATCTCCCTGAGGGAGAGGTCGACGCACGCAGTGCGGCGGGTGAGGGTTTACGGCCTCACCGGGATGGTTCCCTAACCCCTCACCCGGCTCTTCGAGCCGACCTTTCCCTCAGGGGGAGGTGACGGGCTGGGCACTCCTGAAACAGATCCAAACCTGAATGGAATCGGCTCCGGGCGCCTGCGCCCGAAGCCTGCGTGCGGCCAGAAGCCGGCGGGTCACTTCCTGGCGGGCGCCAGGGCCAGCGCGTCGACGATCACGCGGTAGACGTCGCTCTGCTCCATGTAGCCCTTGAAGCCTTCCGAACCGGGGCCGGTCGACTGCAGCACGACGTCGTCGACGGCATGGACGCCCGAATCCCCCTCGCGGGGGATGTTGCCCTGGACGAAGACGGCGCCGGGAACGTCCTTGTAGGCTTCGTTGGCGACATATTCCTTCTTCTCGTTCTGGACGGCCGGGACGAACGGGCCGTCGAGCTTCGGGCGGAAGGTCTCGTAGTGGTCCGGGCCGTTATTGGCGGCGATGAACAGGCGGCGGCTGACGTCGATCCTGTCCGGATAGCCGTCCTTGTCCGCGTCCGTGTAGTTGGGGAAGCCGGCGTCGGCATAGGTGCCGACCTTTTCGCGCATCTCCGGGCCGGCCTTGTCGTCATCGACCGTGCCGATGATCGAGACGCCGTGCGTGTGGTCGCCCGTGACGACGATCAGCGTGTCCGGGTTCTTCTCGGCGAAGGCGCGGGCCGCGGCGACCGCCTTGTCGAACTCGATGGTTTCGACGACGGCGCGATCCCAGTCGAGCGGATGGGACATCTTGTCGATGTTGGCCGCCTCGACCATCAGGAAGAAGCCCTCGGGATTCTTCGAGAGCTGCGCGAGCGCTGCCTCGGTCATCTCGACCAGGCCGGGCTGGTTCGGGAACTTGCCGACCGTGCCCTTCTTCAGGAAGTTGCGGTCGAGCAGCGTGTCCATGTTGCCGGTGTGGAACAGGCCGAGGATCTTGCCGGTATTGGTGCCGGCGGCCTTCTCCAGTTCCGCCTTGTCGGTCGCCAGCGTGTAGCCGGCGTCCTGGAATTGCTTGATGTAGTCCTTGTCGTCCTTGCGCTTGGAGCCGGGCGTCTCCTTGGCGAGGAAATAAGCCGAGCCGCCGCCGAGCGCGACGTCCGGCTGGACGTCGAACATCATGCCGGTGATCTCGGCCTTGTCGGCGCGCTTGCGGGTGTGGGCGACAATGGCGGCCGGGGTCGCGTCCTGCAGTTCCGACGTGGTGACGATGCCGATCGACTTCTTGGTCTGGCGGCGCAGCGCCTCGCCCAGGGTCTCGACCTTGGGATCATCCAGCGTCGCCGGCGTACGGTCGGCATAGACGCCGAGCGCGTTCACGGCCGTCTTGTGGCCGGTCATGTAGGCCGACATCGTGTTGGCGCTGTCGGTGGCGATGGCTTCCGTCGACGAGGTGCCGATGAAGGCCATGTGGTCGAGGTCGTCCATGGCGAGGCGGCCGTCGGCCTTGCCCTCGGTCATGCCCTTGGACATGATTCGCGCCGCAGTCCGATGCGCGACGGAGAGGCCGTCGCCGAGCAGGAATATGACGTTCTTGGCCTTGGGCTTTTCGGCCGTGCCGTAGACGACCCAGGTGACGGATTTGGTCTCGCCGCCGGCCGTCGCGTCGACCTTGTAGTCGCCGGGCGTGGCGAGCACGAGCTTGCGCAGCGTCAGCGCCGAGCCGAGCTTCTTGTCGTTCTTGCCGAGTTCTGTCTCGGTGAAGGTCGCCTCCTGGCCGAAGACCGTCTTGTAGTCCTGGCCATTGACCGTGACCTTGATGTCCTCGGGCTTCACGGTCTCGTTGAACTCGACCTTGAAGTCGAACGGCGAGCCGGCGAGAATCGTGGCGCGGTCCAGCGGATAGACCGTGGTCGCCTGTGCCGTGCCGGCGAGCATGGTCGTCGCAGCCAGCGTGAACAGCAATGTGCGCATCGGGAGCCTCTTCGAAATGGGGGGCCGCGCGGCGGCCTACGGACCGGGCCTAGAAGCTGCGCATGACACCCATGTGAACCCGCCCGGCGAAAGCGCACGAAATGACAAGCCGGCGTGGAATTCGCGGTGGGGCGCGTCAGGGCCGCGGCGGCCGATCCCGGATGAAATCGACGAACGCGCGCAGCGGCGCCGGAACGAGGCGGCGACCCGGATAATAGAGAAACGGCCCGGAAAAGCGCTGCCACCAGGGTTCGAGCACCGGCTCCAGAGCGCCGCTGTCGAGATGCGGCCGCAGCCAGTCCTCGAACAGATAGAGGATGCCGGTGCCGGCCAGCGCGGCATCGACGGCAAGATCGGTGGCCGGCCCCGCCTGCACGATCAGCGGGCCCGTCGGATCGACCCGGAGGATTTCGCCCTCGCGCTCGAATTCCCACGCCGCCATCGATCCGCTGGAAAAGCGACCGCGTATGCAGTCGTGCTCCAGCAGGTCGCGCGGATGCTCCGGCCGGCCGCGACGATCGAGATAGGCGGGCGCCGCGGCTGTCGCGAAACGCTGGACGCGCGGCCCGATCGGCACGGCGATCATGTCCTGCTCCAGCCGCTCGTCGTAGCGGATGCCGGCGTCGCAGCCCGCTGCCAGCACGTCGACGAAGCTGTCCTCGGCGATGATCTCGAGCCGGATCTCGGGATAGGCCGCCAGGAAGGCCGGGACGATATCCGGCAGCACCAGCCGCACGGCACTGACCGGCACGTTCAGTCGGAGCACCCCGGCCGGCCGGTCGCGATAGCCATTGACCACGTCGAGAGCGGCCTGAACCTCGGCCAATGCCGGGGCCAGCCGTTCCAGCAGCCCCCTGCCCGCCTCGGTCAGCTGGACGCTCCGCGTCGTCCGATTGAACAGGCGAACGCCGAGTTGCGCCTCCAGCCGCCGAACCGCCTCGCTCAGCGCCGAGGCACTGCTACCGCTAAGGCGGGCGCCATCGCGAAATCCCTTGGCGCGAGCCACGGCCACGAATGCTTTCAGATCGCCCAGTTCCGTCGTCATTGTTCGCCAATCCGCACAAGCCGTCCGGATTGTATCGGATTATCGGCAATGCCGGCAGCCTCTATCTGTGCGTCATGGAAATGGAGACAGACGATGTCCAGACTTGAAGCAGCCGGCACCCACACGCTCGGCGATCGCACTGTGAAACGCCTTGGCTATGGCGCGATGCAGCTCGCAGGGCCCGGCGTCTTCGGGCCGCCCAGGGATCATGCTGCCGCCCTCGCCGTGCTGCGCGAGGCGCTGGCACAGGGCGTCGACCATATCGACACCAGCGACTTCTACGGCCCGCACGTCACGAACCAGTTGATCCGCGAGGCGCTGCATCCCTATTCCGACGATCTCACCATCGTCACCAAGATCGGCGCGCGGCGCGAGGCCGACAAGTCCTGGATCCCCGCCTATGAGCCGGCGGAACTGACGGCGGCGGTCCACGACAATCTCCGCAATCTCGGCCTCGACGCGCTCGACGTGGTGAACCTTCGCATCATGTTCGGCACGCATGGCCCGGCCGAGGGATCGATCGAGGCGCCGCTCGCCGTCCTGGCCGAGCTTCAGCGCAAGGGCCTGGTGCGCCATATCGGCCTCAGCAATGTCACGCCGGCCCAGATCGCCGAGGGGCGGCGGATGGTCGAGATCGTCTGCGTGCAGAACCAGTATAATCTCGCCCATCGCGGCGATGACGGGCTGATCGACGATCTCGCCCGCGACGGCATCGCCTATGTGCCGTTCTTCCCGCTCGGCGGTTTCAACCCGTTGCAGTCCTCGACCCTGAACGACGTCGCGACGCGCCTTGGCGCCACCCCGATGCAGGTGGCGTTGGCCTGGCTGCTGCGCCGCTCGCCCAATATCCTGCTCATCCCAGGCACCGGGTCGGTGGCGCATCTCCAGGAAAACCTGGCCGTCGCCGATCTGGTGTTGCCGGACGATGCGGTCGCCGAGCTCGATGGAATCGGCACCAAGTAAGCCCCTCACCCCAGCCCTCTCCCGTGCCGGGAGAGGGAGTCCGCCGGTGCACGTCGCCATGCTGGGAAATCGATGACGGATGCGGACCGAAGGCCCTCTCCCGGCACGGGAGAGGGTTGGGTGAGGGTCTTGCTTTCGGTCCAGGGTTGCTTGAACATTTGGCGCGACAGGATCGAAACATGACGCAAGCTCGGCCTTCTGCGCCGCTGCGCCTTGCCTTCTCGGCCATTCCCGTATATGCACCGCCCGTCGTATCGACACCCGGCCGGGGGTTGAACGGAAGGCGGCGCGAGCCGCAGGGATCACAAGATCCCGTCTTCCCGTGTTCCCGCTCTCGAAGTTGTACCGATCAGCCTTTCTCGAAGGCTTCGGTGAGGCTTGGCGCCGGGAAATGAAAAGGAAGGGCAATCATGCCGCTTTATGAGCACGTATTTCTGTCGCGACAGGACGTGTCCGCACAGCAGGTCGAAGCACTTACCGAGCAGTTCAAGGGCCTCATCGAGGCCAATGGCGGCACGGTCAGCAAGATCGAGCAGTGGGGCCTGAAGTCCGTTGCGTTCCGCATTCGCAAGAATCGCAAGGCGCACTACACGCTGATGAACATCGACGCACCGGCGGCCGCCATGGCCGAGCTGGAGCGTCAGCAGCGCATGAACGAAGACGTCCTCCGCATCCTGACCCTCAAGGTCGAGGCGCATGAGGAAGGCCAGTCCGCCATGCTGCAGAAGCGCGATCGTGACGATGGCGACCGTGGCGGCCGCTTCGGCGACCGTGGCGACCGTCCCCGTGGCGGCTTCGGTGGCGGCGGCGGCTTCCGTGGCGACCGTGAAGGCGGCGCCGGCGGCGGTTTCCGTGGCGAGCGCCGTCCGCGCTCGGAAGAATCTGAAGGAGCGGCTGAATAATGGCTGACGTCGGCACCACCAGCACCTCCAGCGGCGGCCAGCGCCGTCCGTTCTTCCGTCGTCGGAAGACCTGCCCGTTCTCCGGCGCGAACGCACCGAAGATCGACTACAAGGACGTCCGTCTCCTGCAGCGCTACATTTCCGAGCGCGGCAAGATCGTTCCGTCCCGCATCACGGCGGTCTCCGCCAAGAAGCAGCGCGAGCTCGCCCAGGCGATCAAGCGCGCCCGCTTCCTCGGCCTGATCCCCTACGTGATCAAGTAAGACCCCGATCGCCGGAAACCTCGGTTTCCCTTGGCGATCGCTGACTTCGCCGGACCGACGCCCGCCGCCGGTCCGGCAGCCCTTCGGGCGAGATTTCCAGTGCCTCCCAGAGGCAAGACTTGGTTGGGGTGTGGCCGGGCTTCCCGTGACCTGCCTCTAACCGCTCTCGAAGCGGGACAGCGAGATAACATGTCGATGCGGAATATCCTGATTGGCTTTGGAGCCGGAATGGCGGCAGCGCTGCTGTTTGCCGGGCTCGTCAGCGGGACCGCCCTCGCCTTTCCCCTCTTCATCCTGTCTCCCCTGCCGATCGCCATCGCCGCGCTCGGCTTCGGCACGCTTTCCGGCGCTGCCGCGGCCGCCGTCGCCTCGGCTCTGATCGGCCTCGCCATCGGCCATCTCGCCGGCGGGCTCTATTTCATCCTCTTCGCCGCCCCCGTCGCCTGGGCCGCCCATCTCGTCGGCCTGTCGCGGCCGGACGAGTCAGCCCCCGGCGGACGGCAGTGGTTTCCGCTCGATATCGTGCTCCTGCGCGCCGCGCTCGCGGTGGCGGCGGCGGTGGTCGTGACCGGTTTCCTGCTCGGCTATGACCCCGAGGCTCTGATCACCCAGACGCTCGCCGTACTGAAGAGCTGGCTGGCGCAGTCGGAAGGCATGACACCGACCGACGCGGAGATGGAGCCGCTGGTGCGCTTCAACATCGCGCTGATGCCCTTCACCTCGGCCAGCCTGACGCTCGGCATCCTGGTGCTCGCGACCTGGCTCGGCGCCCGAATCGCCAGGATGTCCGGCCTGCTCGCCCGCGAGTGGACGCCGCTCTGGACGATCGTGCTGCCGCAGCCGGCGGCGCTTTTCTTCGGCCTCGCCTTCGTCGTCAGCCTGCTGCCCGGCGTCCCCGGCCAGATTGCCGGCGCCGTCGCCGGCGCCATGGGCTTCGCCTTCGCGCTGACCGGCTTCGGTCTGCTGCATGCGCTGCTCCTCGGCAAGGCGGCGCGGCCGCTGCTGCTTTTCCTTGTCTATGCCGTCAGCTTCATCTTCCTGCTGCCGCTCGGCATCATGGCCGTGGTCGGACTTGCCGACACGGCCCTTCAATTCCGGGCCCGCCGCTTCGCGGCACGGCCCGGCATCTCGTAACTCATTGACAGAACTATAGAACGAAGGAGTCATACCATGGACGTCATTCTGTTGGAGCGCGTCGCGAAGCTCGGCCAGATGGGCGAAGTCGTGCACGTCAAGGACGGCTACGCCCGCAACTTCCTGCTGCCGCAGGGCAAGGCGCTGCGCGCCAACGAAGCCAACAAGAAGCGCTTCGAGGCCGAGAAGGTTCACCTCGAAGCCCGCAACCTCGAGCGCAAGTCCGACGCCGAGAAGGTCGCCGAGGCACTCAACGGCCAGTCCTTCATCGTCGTCCGCCAGGCCGGCGAGACCGGCCAGCTCTACGGTTCGGTTTCGAGCCGCGACGTTGCCGAACTCGTCACCGAGGCCGGCTTCTCGGTCGGCCGCAGCCAGGTCGTGCTCGAAGTTCCGATCAAGACCATCGGCCTGCACGACGTCGTGGTAGCGCTGCATCCGGAAGTGGAAGCAACCGTCACGATCAACGTCGCCCGCAGCGTCGACGAAGCTGCCCGCCAGTCGAAGGGTGAAGACCTCTCGGCCGTCCAGGACGACTTCGAGCTCGAGCCGCTTCCGGAAGGCGAAGGCTTCGCCGGCGTCGACGACGAAGAAGAGATCTGATCGGGTCCCTTCAACTGAAGGGAGCCTTATTTTCGAGAGAGCGCCGCGGTTTCCGCGGCGCTCTTTTTATTTTGAAGACGCTACGTAATCGGCTTAACGCGTACCCGCTTGAAATTGCGGCGAAATCAGGGCTACCATCGATCGACGGCCGGATGTCGCCGACCGCCTTGTCGCAACCTGCCTTGGTCAACCAAGACATTCAGGAGGGGGGCAGCGGATCACCATGAACCGGTTGCTCATCAACTATCTGTCAGGCGTCCTGAAGCGTGGATCGCTTGAAATCATCGACGCCAGGGGAAGGCTCCACCGCTTCGGCGATGGCAGCGGCGTCCCGGTCCGTGTCCGCTTCACTTCGGCGGCCGCCGAGCGCGCGGTCATCCTGAATCCCGAGCTGAAGCTCGGCGAGACCTTCATGGATGGCGGCTTCGTGGTCGAGCAGGGCTCGATCTACGATTTCCTGGAAGTGGTCCTGCAGAACACCGGTGGCGGCGGCCGCTCCTGGTGGATGCGCGCGGTGTACCAGATGCGCGTCTGGACCCGGCGCTTCCGGCAGTGGAACACGCCGTTCCGCGCGCGCCAGAACGTCGCCCACCACTACGATCTCGACGGCCGGCTCTATTCGCTGTTCCTCGACAGCGACCAGCAATATTCCTGCGCCTATTTCGAGACGCCGGATACCGGCCTCGAAGAAGCGCAGATCGCCAAGAAGCGGCACCTCGCGGCCAAGCTGGCGCTGGCGCCGGGTCAGAAGGTGCTGGATATCGGCTCCGGCTGGGGTGGACTCGGCCTCTACCTTGCCAGCCATGCCGATGTCGACGTGACCGGCGTGACGCTGTCGGAGGAGCAGCACAAGGTCTCGAACGCCCGCGCCGCATCGATGAACCTCGCCGACCGCGCCGCTTTCAAGCTGCAGGACTACCGGTCGCTGAAGACGCAGTTCGACCGCATCGTCTCGGTTGGCATGTTCGAGCATGTCGGCGTCGGTCATTTCCGCGAATATTTCGAGCAGGCCCGACGGCTCCTGACCGAAGACGGCGTGATGGTGCTGCATGCGATCGGGCGCTTCGATTCGCCCGGCGAGACCAATTCCTGGATCCAGAAATACATCTTCCCGGGCGGCTATATCCCGTCGCTCTCGGAAGTGTTCCCGGCGATCGAGAAGGCCGGGCTGAAGGTCACGGATGTCGAGATTCTCCGGCTGCATTATGCCGAGACGCTGAAGGCCTGGCGCGAACGCTTCCTGGCCCGGCGGGACGAGGCTGTCGCGCTCTATGACGAGGCCTTCTGCCGGATGTGGGAGTTCTACCTCGCCGCCTCGGAGACCGCCTTCCGCTATCAGGACATGATGATCTTCCAGATCCAGATCGTCCGCGACCAGAACGCGCTGCCGCTGACGCGCGACTATATCTGGCAGGCCGAGGAAGCCCTGCGCCTCCGCGACCATGCCGGCCAGCGGCCTTCCCTCAAAATCGCCGGAAACGGCTAGCGGGAGGACCGAATCGGTCGCCTTCACCGAACTGTCACCGAAACGCTTCGCGCAAGCGGCAAGTGCCCTTGTCGCGGAGTCTTCGGTGTTAACCTATGGATAACGGGTACGAAGGAAGCGAACGTTAGGCGGTCGGCCCATCCTGCGCCTAACTAGGGCTCAGGGATCTGAGAGCCAATCGACCATGAACGTTCCAGCGCGAGCCGCACCGCCGCAGCAAGCCGAATTCTATCGGCAGCCGCCGCATAACATCGAAGCCGAGCAGGCGCTTCTCGGCGCCATCCTCGTCAACAATGAGGCGTTCTATCGCGTCTCGGACTTTCTCGAGCCGCTGCATTTCTTCGAGCCGGTGCACAAGACCGTCTACGAGATCACCTCGCAGCTCATCCGCCAGAACAAGATCGCCAACCCGGTCACGCTGAAGAACTTCCTGCCCGCCGACCTCGCCATCGGCGAGCTCAACCCGGCGCAGTACCTGGCCCGGCTCGCGGCCGAAGCGACCACCATCATCAATGCCGAGGATTACGGCCGCTCGATCTATGACCTGGCGCTGCGCCGCGCGCTGATCGGCATCGGCGAGGACGTCGTCAACATCGCCTTCGACGCGCCGATCGACATGCCGCCCAAGGCGCAGATCGAGGACGCCGAGCGCCGCCTGTTCGCGCTGGCGGAAACCGGCCGCTATGACGGCGGCTTCCACTCGTTCGAGGACGCGCTCAAGACCGCCATCGACATGGCCAGCGCCGCCTATCAGCGCGACGGCCACCTCTCCGGCATCGCCACCGGCCTCGACGATCTCGACCGCCAGATGGGCGGTCTGCAGGCTTCCGATCTGATCGTGCTGGCCGGTCGTCCCGCCATGGGCAAGACCTCGCTCGTCACCAACATCGCCTTCAACATCGCCAAGGCCTATCGCGGCGAGTTGCAGCCGGACGGCTCGATGAAGACCGTCAATGGCGGCATTGTCGGCTTCTTCTCGCTGGAAATGTCGGCAGAACAGCTCGCGACGCGTGTCGTCGCCGAGCAGTCGGGCGTGTCGTCCTCGCATATCCGCCGTGGCTCGATCGACGAGAACCAGTTCGCCCGCGTCGTCGAGGCGTCGCGCGAAATGGCGCGCATCCCGCTCTATATCGACCAGACCGGCGGTCTCTCGATCGCCCAGCTGACCGCCCGCGCCCGCCGCCTCAAGCGCCAGCGCGGACTCGACGTGCTGATGATCGACTACCTCCAGCTGCTGCAGGGCTCCGGCAAGGGCCAGGCCAACCGCGTGCAGGAAATCACCGAGATCACCACCGGCCTGAAGGCTCTGGCCAAGGAACTGGCCGTTCCGGTGATCGCGCTGTCGCAGCTCTCGCGTCAGGTCGAGGCGCGCGAAGACAAGCGGCCGCAGCTCTCGGATCTGCGCGAATCGGGCTCGATCGAGCAGGACGCCGACGTCGTGATGTTCGTCTACCGCGACGAGTACTACCTGAAGGGCAAGATGCCGAAGGAAGGCACCGAGGAGTTCTTCAAGTGGCAGGCGGAGATGGAGCAGGTCGCCGGCACGGCTGAAGTCATCATCGGCAAGCAGCGCCACGGCCCGACCGGCACGGTGCAGCTGCAGTTCGAGGCCGAGATCACCCGCTTCTCGAACCTCGCCAAGCGCGACCACCTGCCGGAATCGTTCGAATAGGCGGCCGGACATCTCGGCTCCGGCGTAATTCCGCGCCTCGGCTTCAAGGCGGAGCGAAAACCCGCTTCCATGCCGCCGCGGGGCAGAGCTGCATGCGAGCGCCTTGAGATCGCCGTGAAAATCGCCGAGACCTCGGCCACCAAGTTCCGGATCCACGCTCGCCGCGCTGGCAGCCAAGAATCGCGTACCCTCCCCTGATGGAACAATCAGATCCCACCCCCAGCCAGGCGCCCGTCACAGCCGGCAACCGGCTGACGATCGACCTCACGGCGCTGTCGAGAAACTGGCAGTCGCTCGCCGCGCGGGCGGGCCGCGCGGAGACCGCCGCCGCCGTGAAGGGCAATGCCTACGGCATCGGCGTCGAACCCGCCGTAGGGGCCCTTGCACGCGCCGGATGCCGTACCTTTTTCGTGGCGCTGCCGGACGAGGGACTGCGGGTTCGCGCCGCCATGCCGGATGCGACGATCTATGTGCTGAACGGTCTCGCCACCGACCTCGCCTCGGTGCATGCCGAGGCGACGCTGCGTCCCGTGATCGGCTCGAGCGGCGAGTTGGACGAATGGGCCGCCTATCGCGCCGCGGGCGGCAGCGGCAACGCCGCGCTGCATGTCGATACCGGCATGAACCGCCTCGGCGTCACCTTTGCCGAGGCGCAGGAACTGGCCGCCGATGCCGGTCTGGTCGATCGGCTCGGACTGAGCCTGGTGATGAGCCATCTCGCCTGCGCCGACACGCCCGCCCATCCGCTCAATGCCAGCCAGTTGGCCACGATGCAGGACGTCAAGGCGCTGTTCCCCGGCCTGCCGGTGTCGCTTGCCAACACGGCCGGCATCGTGCTCGGCCCCGATTATCACTTCGACCTCGTGCGCCCCGGCATCGGCCTCTATGGCGGCCCCTTCGTCGAGGGCATGGCGCCGCTCGAGACCGTCGTCACCGCCGAGGCGCGCATCGTGCAGATCCGCGACGTGCCGGCGGGCCAGACGGTGGGCTATGGCGCGGCGCAGACGCTGGCGCGGCCGAGCCGGATCGCCATCCTCTCGACCGGCTATGCCGATGGCTATCACCGCGGCGCAAGCTCGACCGACAGCCGGCCCGGCGCCGCGACCTTCCTGCATGGCAGCGTGGCGCCGCTGGTCGGCCGCGTCTCGATGGACCTGATGGCGATCGACGTCACCGACATCCCGGAAGCCGGACGCGGCGACTGGGTCGAGCTGTTCGGCCCCAACATGCCCGTTGCCGACGTGGCGGCGGCGGCCGGCACGATCAGCTATGAGTTCCTGACCAGCCTCGGCGCCCGCTATGCGCGGCACTACCTCGGAGACGCCTGATGGCGCGGGCCAAGATCCAGTACATCTGCCAGAACTGCGGCGCGGTCAGCCCGCGCTGGCAGGGCCGCTGCGAAGCCTGCGGCGAATGGAACACGATGGTCGAGGAAAGCGCCTCGGGCGGGATTGGCGGCGGCCCCGCCAAGGGCCCGGCCAAGCGCGGCCGCATCGTCGAGTTGCAGGCGCTCTCCGGCGGCAGCAACGAGACACCGCGCATCCCCTCCGGCATCGCCGAACTGGACCGCGTCACCGGCGGCGGCTTCGTCCGCGGCTCGGCGCTGCTGGTCGGCGGTGATCCCGGCATCGGCAAGTCGACCCTGCTGCTGCAGGCCTCCGCCGCGCTGGCCGCCAAGGGCGAGCGCGTCGTCTACATTTCCGGCGAGGAGGCGATCGCGCAGGTGCGGCTGCGGGCCGAGCGCATGGGCGTCGCCCACACGCCGGTGGCGCTCGCCGCCGAGACCAGCGTCGAGGACATCCTCGCCACCCTGCAGGCAGGCCCCGTCCCTGCTCTCGTGATCCTCGACTCGATCCAGACGCTCTGGACCGAGACGGCCGAATCGGCGCCGGGCACAGTGACGCAGGTGCGCGCCTCGGCCCAGGCGATGATCCGCTACGCCAAGCACTCCGGCGCGACCCTGGTGCTGGTCGGCCATGTCACCAAGGACGGCCAGATCGCCGGCCCGCGCGTCGTCGAGCACATGGTCGACGCCGTGCTCTATTTCGAAGGCGAAGGCGGCAAGCAGTTCCGCATCCTGCGCGCGGTGAAGAACCGTTTCGGCGCCACCGACGAGATCGGCGTGTTCGAGATGACCGGCAGCGGATTGCGCGAAGTGCCCAATCCGTCGGAGCTTTTCCTCGGCGAGCGCAACGCCGCCTCGCCCGGAGCGGCGGTGTTCGCCGGGATGGAGGGATCGCGCCCCGTCCTGGTCGAGATCCAGGCGCTAGTCGCCCCGTCCCTGCTCGGCACGCCACGGCGCGCCGTCGTCGGCTGGGACTCCGGCCGCCTCGCCATGGTGATCGCCGTGCTCGAATCGCATTGCGGCGTGAAGCTCGGATCGAACGATGTCTATCTGGCAGTCGCCGGCGGCCTGAAAATTACCGAGCCGGCTGCGGATCTCGCGGTTGCTTCCGCGCTGGTCTCCTCGCTCTCCGGTATTGCTCTGCCGGCGGATTGCGTCTATTTCGGCGAGGTCAGTCTGTCGGGAGCCGTCCGACCCGTCGTCCATGCTGCGCAGCGCCTGAAAGAGGCGCAGAAGCTTGGTTTTGGCAGGGCGGTGCTGCCGGCAGCCTCGATCGACAAGGAGGCCAACCTCGGTCCCGGATTGCAGGGGATCGACCAGTTGGCCGGACTTGTTGCGATGATCGCGGCCTCGGGGACGCGGCCAGAGCAACGCGCCGTCCCGGATCCGGCGGCAAGACGGCGGTCCAGTGTGGCCGATGAGGCCTTGGATTCATGAAGGCGACGGGCTAAAGCGCAACCTTCTGCAGCGCGGGTCGAGGGGACATCGTAGGAATGCCGGTCACGATTCTTGACGGTGTGGTCTTTGTCGTCATTCTCATCTCGGCGATGCTGGCCATGGTGCGCGGCTTTGTCCGCGAAGTTCTGTCGGTTGCCTCCTGGGCGCTCGCCGCCGCTGCCGCCTTCTTCTTCTACAAGTCGCTGCTTCCCTTCGTGGAGCCCTACATCGCCAACAAGAACGTGGCGATCATCGCGACCGCCGCCGGCATCTTCTTCGTCGCGCTCATCATCGCCAGCTACATCGCGATGAAGATCTCGGATTTCGTGATCGACAGTCGCGTCGGCCTGCTCGATCGCATTCTCGGCTTCTGCTTCGGCCTGGCGCGCGGCCTGCTGCTGGTCGTCATCGCCTTCGCCTTCCTGTCCTGGATCCTGTCGGACCGGCAGCCGGCATGGGTTGCGAACGCGCAAAGCGCGCCTATCTTGAAGTCACTCGCGGACAAGCTCGTCGCGGCGCTGCCGGAAGACATCGAGAAGACCATTCAGGACCGGCTGCACGGCAAGGGCGAGGAAGCAACGCCGCCGACCGATGCGCCTGCCGACGACGCGCCGGACGCGACGCCCAATGCGGCCCCGGCCCAGCCGACTCAGCCGAATCCGGGCTACGGCACGCAGGAACGACAAGGTCTCGACAACCTGTTCGACAATAGCGGCGACCCACCGGCCGAAGAGCCGGACCAGACGCCGGCGCCGGACTGACCCCGGGGAAGCACCAATCCCTGACGCGATCGCCGCCCCCGATCGCCCGTCAGGCTAAAAGGACCGCATATGGACGATTTTTCCATGCTGCCAGCTCCCGCTGACGATGATCACTTCCACGAGGAGTGCGGCGTGTTCGGCGTGTTCGGACACGACGACGCGGCCGCGCTCACCGCGCTCGGCCTGCACGCCCTCCAGCATCGCGGCCAGGAGGCCGCCGGCATCGCCGCCCATGACGGCCGCCAGTTTTCGATCGAGCGCCACATGGGCCTCGTCGGCGACAACTTCACCCGCAAGACGGTGATCGACCGGCTGCCCGGCCGACGCGCCATCGGCCACAACCGCTACGCCACCACCGGCGGCGTCGGCCTGCGCAACGTCCAGCCGATGTTCGCCGAATTCGCCGGCGGCGGCTTCGCCGTCGCGCATAACGGCAACCTGACCAATGCGATGACGCTGAAGCGCGAACTGCAGCGCCGTGGCTCGCTGTTCCAGTCGACCTCCGACACCGAGACGATCATCCACCTGATCGCCACCTCGATCCACGGCCAGTTGCTCGACCGCTTCATCGACGCGATCCGCCGCATCGAGGGCGCCTATTCGCTCGTCGCTCTGTCTGAAAAGAAGATGATGGGCTGCCGCGATCCGCTCGGCGTTCGCCCGCTCGTCCTCGGCAAGCTCGAAAACGCGCATATCCTCGCCTCAGAGACCTGCGCGCTCGACATCATCGGCGCCGACTATGTGCGCGACATCGCTCCCGGCGAGGTCGTCATCATCACCGATGAGGGCATTGAGAGCTTCTTCCCGTTCGAACGCCAGCCCTCGCGCTTCTGCATGTTCGAATATGTCTATTTCGCCCGGCCGGACTCTTCCGTCGATGGACGCGGCGTCTATCACGTCCGCAAGCGCATCGGCGCGGAACTGGCGCTGGAAAGCGGCATCGATGCGGACGTCATCGTGCCGGTGCCGGATTCGGGCGTCCCCGCCGCGATCGGCTATGCCGAGGCCGCCCGCATCCCGTTCGATCTCGGCATCATCCGCAACCACTATGTCGGCCGCACCTTCATCGAGCCGACCGACGCCATCCGCCATATGGGCGTGAAGCTGAAGCACAACGCCAACATGCGCGTACTCGAAGGCAAGCGCGTTGTGCTGGTCGACGATTCGATCGTGCGCGGCACCACCTCGATGAAGATCGTGCAGATGGTCCGCGACGCCGGCGCCGCCGAGGTGCACATGCGCATCGCCAGCCCGCCGACCAAGGATTCCTGCTTCTACGGCGTCAACACGCCGGAGAAGTCGAAGCTGATCGCCTCGCATATGTCGGTCCAGGAAATCGCCGATTTCATCAAGGCCGACAGCCTCGCCTTCCTCTCGATCGACGGGCTCTACCGGGCCGTCGGCGAGGCGCAGCGCAATGGCGACGCGCCGCAGTTCTGCGATGCCTGCTTCACCGGCGATTACCCGACCCGGCTGGCCGATTTCGAAGATCGCGGCAAGGTTCAGCCGCTGAAGCGACTGGCCGAAGCGAGCTGATAGCCCGCTCGCCACCCCTCTCTCCTTCCCGTCTGCCCGGGACAGGCGGCGCCGTCCGGCGCCCCGCCCCGGGCGAACCCAGAACTTGATTGGACGTCTTCCGTGACCACTCCCGACCTTTCCGGCCGCATCGTCGTCGTCACTGGCGCCTCGCGCGGCATCGGCTGGAACGCGGCGCTCGCGGTCGCGGAAGCCGGCGCGCATGTGATCGCCATCGCCCGCACGGTCGGCGCGCTCGAGGAGCTGGACGACACGATCCAGGCCAAGGGCGGCACGGCGACGCTCGTGCCGCTCGATCTGCGCGACCTCGACGCGATCGACCGGCTCGGGCTCTCGATCTACGAGCGCTGGGGCAAGCTGGACGGCCTTATCGGCAATGCCGGCCAGCTCGGCATCATCACCCCCGTCGCCCATCTCGACCAGAAGATCTGGGACGAGGTGATGACGGTCAACGTCACCGCCAATTACCGCCTGATCCGCTCGCTCGATCCGTTGCTGCGCCAGTCCGACGCGGGCCGCGCACTGTTCCTGAGCTCCGGCGCGGTGGTCAACTGCAGTCCCTATTGGGGCGTCTATTCGGCCTCCAAGGCGGCGCTCGAAGCGTTGGTGCGCACCTATGCGGCGGAGATCGATTCCAGCACGATGCGTGCGAATCTGTTCGATCCCGGCCGCCTGCGCACGCAGATGCGCGCCAAGGCCAAGCCCGGCGAGGATCCCGAGACGCTGAACCATCCGCGCGTCGTCGCGGCCGACATCGTCCGCATGATCGCGCCCGGTTTCACCGACAACGGCACCCGCTTCGAATTCCCGACCGGCAACGTCACGCGTTTCCTGGCGTAGGCATTCTTATTCTCAGATGTCCGTCGCCTCGCCTGATGGCGCGGTCCTCACGTAAAGGCATCTGGCAAAGTCCCTCCCCCCTCGCCCGCAAGCGAGCCAGGGAGCGGACGGTGCAGGCTGACATACCCATGACTGGCTCGCGGGAAAGCCCTCGCCCGCCTCCGGGAGAGGGTTGGGTGAGGGTCTTGCTTTCCAGGCCGCCTCCCTACCCTCCGAGGCGCTGGGCCATGCCCGCAAGCTGGCGCACACGCCAGCCCGGCTCCGCTAAAGCAGCGAAACACCCTTCAGCTTCGGCAGCACGGCGCGGTTGACGACGCGGTCGACGATCACCTCGTGCCGGACGAACCAGTTCACGACGTTCTCCGCCCCCATCAGCGCGATGCGCTCCATCGTCGCCGCCGTCTCGGCTGCGATATGCGGGGTGATGATGATATTTGGCGCGGTCAGCAGCGGGTTGTCGGGCTTTGGCGGCTCGGCCGCCAGCGTGTCCAGCGCCGCCCCGCCCAGGCGGCCGGAGGCCAGCGCCTCGGCGACATCCGACTCATCCAGCAATCCGCCACGCGCCGTATTGACCAGCAGGGCGCCCGGCTTCATCCGCGCGATCGCCTCCCGGTTGAAGAAGCCGCGATTGGACGCATCCATCGGGCAGTGCAGGCTGACGATATCGCTCTCGGCCAGGAGTTGCTCCAGCGGCACGGTCGAGGTTCCAGCGGCGGCCGAGGCGGCGGTGCCTGGCCTGCCGGAGGCGATGACGCGCATGCCGAGCGCCCGCGCCATCTCGCCGACGCGCCGGCCGATGCGGCCGAAGCCGACAATGCCGAGCGTCTGGCCGCGCAGCTCGGTCGCAGTGTAGCGGCCGCGATCCCAGAGGCCCGCCTTCAGCCGCGCATCGAGCCGCACGACGTCGCGCCGGATCGCCAGGATCAGCGCGATCGCCATTTCGGCGGTGGCATCGGCATTGGCGTCGCCGGCCGTCATCACGAAGATGGAGCGCTCGGTGGCTGCGGCGAGATCGACGCTGTCGACGCCGGCCCCCATCTTGGAGATCAGTCGCAGCGAGGGCCCGGCGGCATCGAGCACGGCGGCGCCGAGCGGCGGGTTGGCCCGCACCAGGATGGCATCGAACGGTTTGGCCGAGAGCGTCGCGATCATGCGCGCCGGGTCGATCGGGCCGCTCATCGTCTCGATGGCAGCGCCGATCGGATCGAGGATGCGCGACGCCGGCTCCAGCAGGTCATCGCCCGTCATCAGGACGCGGATGGGCGATGGCATGGCGCGGGCTCCTCGAGTGGGGCTGCTCTTCACCTCTCCCTGAGGGAGAGGTCGACGCACGAAGTGCGGCGGGTGAGGGTTTAGGGAACCATCCGGAGAGGCCAAACCCTCACCCGAAGCTCCGCTCCGACCTCTCCTTCAGGGAGAGGTGAAGAACGAGCTCCAGGTTGAAAAACCCTAGCGCTTCTTCGCCTTGTTTTCGAACGGGTTTTCGCCCTTGCGCAGTTGCAGCCGCAGCGGCACGGCAGCGAGCTTGAAGGTCTCGCGGATGCCGTTCAGCAGATAGCGCGTATAGGCGTCCGGCAGCGCTTCGGGGCGCGAGCAGAAGGCGACGAAGGTCGGCGGACGCGCCTTGGGCTGGGTCATGTAGCGCAGCTTGACGCGGCGGCCTGAGACGGCCGGCGGCGGATGGTGCTCCAGAACGCTCGCCAGCCAGCGGTTCAGCGCCGCGGTCGGGATGCGGCGGTTCCAGGTCGCGTAGACCTTCAGCAGCTCGCTCATCAGCTTGTCGATGCCCGCCCCGGTCAGGCCGGAAAGCGGCACGAGCGGCACGCCGCGCACCTGCGGCAGCAGGCGCTCGGCCATCTCGCGAAGCTCGGCCATCTTGGCCTGGCGATCCTCGACCAGATCCCACTTGTTGAAGGCGATGACGAGCGCGCGGCCCTCGCGGGCGACCAGATCGGCGATCTGCAGATCCTGCTTCTCGAAGGGAATCGTCACGTCGAGCATCAGCACCACGACTTCGGCGAAGCGGATGGCGCGCAGCGAATCGCCGACCGAGAGCCGCTCCAGCTTGTGCTCGATGACGCGGGACTTCTTGCGCATGCCGGCGGTGTCGAACAGCTTGATGCGGCGGTCGTTCCAGGTCCAGTCGACGGAGATCGAATCGCGCGTGATGCCGGCCTCGGGGCCGACCAGCAGGCGGTCTTCGCCCAGCATGGTGTTGATCAGCGTCGACTTGCCGGCGTTCGGGCGGCCGACGATGGCGACCTTGATCGGCCGGTTGAGGTCGAGCGGGGCCTCCACTTCTTCGCCGGTTTCCGGATCGATCGGCAGCGGCGCGTCGAAATCGTCTTCCTCGTCGGAGAGCTCGTCTTCCTCGCGCTCGAACGGCAGCAGGGCCGCGAACAGGTCCGCCATGCCCTCGCCGTGCTCGGCCGAGATCGCCACCGGCTCGCCGAGGCCGAGCGAATAGGCCTCCAGCACGCCGCTCTCGCCGACCTTGCCCTCGGCCTTGTTGGCGACCAGCACCACCGGCTTGCCGACGCGGCGCAGCAGTTCCGCGAAATGCTCGTCGACCGGCGTCACGCCGACACGGGCGTCGATCAGGAACAGCGAGACATCCGCCTCCTCGATCGCCATCTCGGTCTGGGCGCGCATGCGGCCTTCCAGCGTCTCGGGATCGGCATCTTCGAGGCCGGCCGTATCGATGATCGTGAAATAGAGATCGCCGATGCGGGCTTCGCCGGGACGGCGGTCGCGCGTCACGCCCGGCGTGTCGTCGACGATCGCGATCTTCTGGCCGACGAGTCGGTTGAAGAGGGTCGACTTGCCGACATTGGGGCGGCCGATGATGGCGACGGTGAAGGTCATGATAGATACGGCCTCAAATGGCGTCGGGAAGCCGCGGCGTCCGCGACTTCCCGAAATACTGCCACGTCGAGGTTCCGGCTAATACGCCCCGCGTGGCCCCGGAACGACGAAAAACGATTGGTTCGGCGCCCGACCGGGCGTCAGCTCTTGGCGGGTGCCGGTGCGGCGCCGATCTTGGAACGGATCAGGTCGAGCATCAGCTGCGTCCGGCTCTGCATCGACTGCGGCGTTTCCGGATCGTCGGCGATCGACTGGAAATAGCCGCGCGCCGCTTCGAGATCGCCGACGCGCCAAGCGGTCATGCCGAGCAGTTCGCGGGCGCTGTGGCGCCACGGACCGCCAACTGCCGCGAGATCGCCGACGCGGGCCTGCATGGCCGCGAGATCCGCCGTATCGACGACGAGCAGCGCCGCGCGCAGGCGCGCCATCGCCTTCAGCAGCGCCGGCGTGTCGGACTTGGCCGCGATGGCGTCGAACGCCTTCACGGCGTCATCGGTCTTCTTGGTCGCGGCCAGCTCGGACGCGGCGCGGAAGCTTGCGAGAACCGGGTAGCCGCCGCTGCCGGTTGCTGCGATCGCGTCGAGCGCCTTGATGGCTTCGTCGTGCTTGTTCTCGTTCGCCAGGTTCAGCGCCGCGACGAAACGATCGCCCTCGGCGGCCGCCTGCTGCTCGCGCCAATATTGCCAGCCGCGCCAGCCGCCAACGGCGACGACGATCAGAACCGCTGCCAGAAGAACGTAAGGTCCGAAGCGGGCCCAGAGACGCTTCGCCTGTTCGCGGCGCAGGTCCTCTTCGACTTCGTGAAAAATATCAGTCATGCTCTTCTTTCCGGCTCCGGTCAGCGGCGCGCACCATAACGAAGCGCCCCTGCGCTGGCAAATCGGCGATGGCGGTTCTCAGCCGCGAAACACGAGGATCCGCCACGGCGTCACCGCAGAGGCGGATCCCGCCGAAATCGCGCAGGAGTCCGGGCCGTTTCCGGGCTCCCGCCGCGCCGTTCCCATCCGGGCAAGGGAGCGTGGCGCGATCCCGTCGAGAATCAGCCCTTCGGCTTCGCGCCGGCATCGGTCGCTGCCGGCGGCTTCAGCGTGTAGACGTTTTCCGGGGCGGGGAAGGTCCGCGCCTTCACTTCCTCGGCATAGGACGAGATGGCCTCGCCGATCAGGCCGCCGAGATTGCCGAACTTCTTGACGAATTTCGGCACGCGGGAGGACAGGCCGAGCATGTCCTCCAGGACGAGAATCTGGCCGTCGCAATCCGGCGACGCGCCGATGCCGATGGTGGGGATCGCCACAGACCGGGTGATCTCTCGCGCCACAGGCTCGATCACGCCCTCGACCACGAGGGCGAAGGCGCCCGCATCGGCGATCGCCCTGGCATCCGCCAGGACAGCCGCGACGCTCGCCTCGGTCTTGCCCTGCACCTTGAAGCCGCCCATCGTGTTGAACGACTGCGGCGTCAGGCCGATATGGCCCATGACCGGGATGCCGCGCTGGGTCAGGAAGCGCACGGTTTCCGCCATGTGCACCCCGCCCTCCATCTTCACGGCGCCACAGCCGGTTTCCTTCATGATCCGTGCCGCCGAGCGGAAGGCAGCCTGCGGACTTTCCTCATACGAGCCGAACGGCATGTCGACCACGACGAGCGCCCGCTTCGACCCGCGCATGACCGCAAGACCCTGCAGGATCATCATGTCGAGCGTGACCGGAATCGTACTCTCCAGGCCGTGCATCACCATGCCGAGCGAATCGCCGACCAGGATGAAGTCGACATGCGGATCCATGATCGCCGCGGTATGCGCGTGATAGGAGGTCAGCGACACGATCGGCGTGCCGCCCTTTCGGCTCAGGATATCGATCGCGTTCAGGCGGCGGATCTGCGGCTCGACGGACATGAGAGGTCTCCTTTGGCGCGGAAGCCATATGTCTTCTGATTGAGGCGCTCGACAAACGGGTTGCGACCGCCCCCCGGGGCCCGGATCGTTCCGTTGGCGCCCGGCGGAGACTTGCTAGCATGCTTCCTGCCGGCGTTCGACCGCCGCGCGCGCAGACCTGCCAGTTGCAATTGAGACGGCTCCTGCCTTTACGTAAGAGTTTCGGTATCCAGATTACCGGTTGTTCAGTCTTTGCTTGCTACCATGAGGAAATGAAACGCGACCTTTTCGGGGAGAAGACTTCGATGCGCCGTTCTCTTGCAGCTCTCGGCCTGTCCTTGACGATCGGGCTCGCCGCCCTCCTGGGCGCCGCGCCAGGAACCGCGCGGGCCGATGTCGTCGCCCGCATCAATCTGAGTTCGCAACAGATGGTCGTCTATGTGGATGGTCGAGCCCGCTATGGCTGGGACGTCTCGACGGCGCGTCGCGGCTATACCACGCCGGTCGGCAGCTACCGCCCGACCCGCATGCATCGGATGTGGTACTCGCGCAAGTACGACATGGCGCCGATGCCGAACTCCGTCTTCTTCCGCGGTGGCTACGCCATCCACGGTACGCCGCATGTGCGCTCGCTCGGCCGTCCCGCGTCGCATGGATGCGTGCGGCTCGCGCCTGAAAATGCGCGCACGCTCTACCAGTTGATCGCCGAGCGCGGCATGAAGAATGCGCGCGTCGTGATCACACGCTGAGAAAATCGTGTGGCCGGCGGCCATGGCGTGACGAAGGTCACTGACGGAACGGTTGTGGCCCGCTAGAACAGCATCATGAGCGGGCGGCAATCACCAGCCGCCCCGACCCTCGAATTGACCCCGCCCGGAACCGCCGCCATGCTCGCCCGCCTGCTTGCTCCCCTCGCCATCGCCACGATCGCGCTGACCGCGGCGCCGCAATTCGCCTCGGCCAATTCGCTGTTCCCGGGGCCTGCCGGCGTGTTCGCGAAGGTCAATCTCGCCAAGCAGCAGATGGACGTCGTGGTCAATCGCGGCAATGGCGTCAAGGAAACCTACAGCTGGAAGGTTTCGACCGGCCGCAAGGGCTTCGAGACGCCGCCCGGCAAGTTCCGCCCGGACTATCTCGACGAGATGCACCATTCGACGAAGTATGAAAACGCGCCGATGCCCTATTCGGTGTTCTTCAATGACGGCATCGCCGTGCACGCGACGACCGAAACGAAGAATCTCGGCCGACCCGCCTCGCATGGCTGCGTCCGCCTCGACAAGGCGAATGCCGAAGTGTTCTTCAAGGCCGTGAACGAGATCGGCATGATGCGCACGGCGATCATCGTCGAGAAGTAAGCGCCCGCCCCCCGCCTTCCTGATTTCCTGACCCGAAAGCGCCGCCGCACCCCTCGGCGGCGTTTTCGTCTGGAGCATTTTCCAGCGAAGCGGGGTCAGTGGGTCGTTGGCGGGGTCATGAAGACATAGGGGCGCGCCTCCATCAATCGCCAGGCGCCGCCCTTCTTCTGCGCGAGCAGCACGACATGCAACTCCATCGCGCGGCCGCCGCCGGCGCTAGAGCCGGTGACTTCATGGGTGGCGTCGATGAAGACGGCATCGCCCAGCTGGCGCACCGCTTCGACCGTGAAGTGGCTGTGCGCCCCTTTCAGGATCGCCGCCATGTCGGCGGTCAGGACCTTTTGCACTCCAGCCGTGCCCGTGCCGCGCAGCCCCATCGGGCTGATGACGGTGGCGTCCTCGGTGAACAGCTTGGCGGCCGCCGCCGCGTCGCCGCGATCCATGCAGGCCGCGATCTCGTCCATCAGCGGCTGAATCTCGTCGGCGAGCTTGCGGCTCATCGGGTTCATCGCGGCGTGCGGGTGCGATGGATGTTGCTGCGTTGCCATGGGAAATTCCTCCAATCCACGGACCGTCCCGATCCGGGCGACGGAGCATAGACCCATCCAAATCGCGGGCCGTGCACGTCTGCGCGAGCAAGGGAGGGCGCCGTCAGCAGACGCGCTGGCCCTCGCGCCAGACGCTGCGCACGACCGGCACGCCCTCGCCGGCCCGCACGCGGACGAGATCGGCCCGCAGCCCGGGCCGAATCGCGCCGCGATCGGCTAGGCCCACTGCCTCGGCCGGCGCGCGCGTCACCAGTCGCACCGCTTCCGGCAGCCCGATCGACGGCACCAGCTCCGGCAGGGCGAACACCGCGATCATCAGGCTGAACGGCACGTAGTCGGACGACAGGATGTCGAGCTGCCCGGCCTCGGCCAGCACGGCGGCCGAAACATTGCCGGAATGCGAGCCGCCGCGAACGAGGTTGGGCGCGCCCATCAAAACGCGGATATTCGCGGCGCGCGACGCGGCAGCGGCCTCCATCGTGGTCGGGAATTCGGCAATCGAGACGCCATCCGACGCCGCTTCGTCGACATGGGCCGCCGTCGCGTCGTCATGGCTCGCCACCGCGATGCCGCGCGGATGGCAGAGATCGACGATCTCGCGGCGATGGCGGGCGGAAAACTGATCCGCCTGGGCGATGCGCTTGGCGGCGAACGCCTCATAGGCGGCGTCCGACATGCCCATCTTGCCCTGGTAGAAAGCGCGATAGCTGTCGAGGCTGGCAAACTGGCGCTGGCCGGGAGAGTGATCCATCAGCGAAACCAGCTTGACCGGCAGCACGTCGAGGAAGCCGGCCAGCCCGTCGAGCACGTCGGGCGCGGAGACCTCGCAGCGCAGGTGAAGCCTGTGATCCGCGCGCAGCCGATCCTCGCGCTTCGCCGTCTCGATCGCGTCGGCGAGCCTCTGCATTTCGGAGGTCGAGGTGCGCGCATCCTCATCCATGCCGACGCGCAGCGCATCGAACACGGTGGTGATGCCGGCGCCTGCCACCTGCGCGTCATGCGCCTGCACGGCGGCGACCGGGTTCCAGCGCACGCCCGGGCGCGGCGCATAGTGGTTTTCGAGATGGTCGGTGTGGAGCTCGACGAAACCGGGCACCAGGAAATCGCCACCCATATCCTCGCCATGCCGCGAGGCGCCATGATCGAAATCGGCGATCTGTCCGTCGCGGACAAGGAGGCTGCCCTCGACGATTTCGTCCTCGAGCACGATCCGGGCATGCGAGAAGATCTGTTCGGCCATCACGCTGACCCCGCCAGCATGGCGACGTGATGGACCCGGAACGGTGCGCCGCGCTCCGGCTCGATGAACAGGCCGAGCCGGTCGATCGCGAACGGTTTGCCGTCGAACTCCGCGAAACGCTGCTTCAACTCGGTCGCCATGGCCTCGGCATCGTCCTTCGGCACGCGCCCCGTCAGGGACATATGGAAGCGGAACGCGTCGAAGACATAGGGATAGCCCCAGCGGATCAGGTTGGTCTCCTCATCCAGCGTCAGCCCGGCAACGCGGCGGCGCGCGATATCGGCCTCGGAAAGCGGCGCGCGAAAGGGCTCGAATTCGGCCACGATCCGGCCGGCGAGATCGTCCAGCTCGGGCACCCGCTCGTTCGGCACCAGGGCGAAGAAGCGGCCAAGGCGACGGATGACGAGTTCCGGGACGAGGACGGCGGCGGTCTGCGCCGCGAACGCGTCGAGGGTCGCGACCAGGTCCGCCTCGCTCTGCCCTTCCGCCAGGGTGAAGGGCGCCTTCAGCGTCGCGTGGAAACCATAGCGCGCCGGATCCGCCAGATAGGCCTCGATCGTGCCGCCGGAAAAACCCTGGATCGGCGGCAGGGGGTGATCCTCGCCCGTGAACGCGTCGCGTCCGAGCCAGCGGGCGGCGGTGATCGCGAGGGGATGGTCGGCGGGCGGCGTGGCGTAGATGGCGTATCGCAAGGAGAATCTCGACAGTTGGCGTCCGAATCGCGGACGAACAGTGTAACCCGAGGCGCATGGCGGAACGGAGACATTGAGCCGGCGCATGACGGATCGAGAAAAGCACGCGCCGGGCCGCGTTGCTGAAACTTGGAGCGTTGTATTTCACGGTTCCACAACGATATCCGTCTATAAGAACAGCCTGCAGTCGAACGATCGAATGAGGATCCCTATGAGCCTGTCCAAATCCGCCCTCGGCCTCGCGCTGGCACTCCTGGCCGCACCGATGCTGCTTTCGGCATCGCCCGCCTCGGCCACCAGTGCCAACGACTTCTCCACGAGCGGCATCGATTCCGGGCCGATCCCGGACTGGAAGGTGTTCGGCTTCGATCTCTCCAGCGTGCCGAACGACACCGCGTCGCTCGCCGCCTTCAAGGCTTCGCTGTCGCCGCAGATGCAACTGGCGATCTCCAACCGCTGCCGCTACAACATCGCGATCAACCCGTTCCAGTATTCGCCCAAGGTCCGCGATTTCTGCTGGGCGCGCTGACCGCCACTTTTCCGCGATCTGACGGACGTGGGTGGCGCGAGCGCCGCCCGCGTCAGCCGTGCTGAACCACCAGGCGATCGATCTGGGTGAGGAACTCCGTTCGCGCCACCGGCTCGCGCAGGCCGCGCGGGCCATAGACATGGCGCGCCAGGAAATGGCCGGTCAGGCGGAAGGCGTCGCGCAGTTCCTGCGGACCGCCATTGCTCGGGCCGCCGGTCATGAAAGGCGCGAGCCGTAACAGCCGGTCCTCATAGCCGATCGCGCCGGTGCGGCTGACGGCGCGGCCGGTCTTCGGCGAGACATAATGCAGTTCGTCGCGCCCGCCCGTCGCGGCGCAGACCGACAGGTCGAGGCCGTAGCCAAGCTCTTCGAGCAGCGCCAGCTCGAACCGGGCGATGAATGCCCCGAAATCCAGCAATTCCGGACGATCCGCTGCCGCGAAGGCATCGAGCGCCGCCTCGACCGCGCCATGCAGCGCGGGATGCGGCTCGCGCTCGGCCAGCAGGCGGAGATGGCCGGTCAGGGTCTGCAGCGCGAAGATCGTGCCGGGATCGGTCATCAGCCGCCCTGCCCGGCTCACCAGCGGCTCGACCGTGAAGATGCCCAGATGCTCGTCAAGCCGCGCCCGCCAGACGACCTGCACGGTATTGCCGGGCTGGAGCACGGGGGAAAGACGACGCGACCGGCCGCCGCGCACGAGACCCAGATGCCTTCCGCGCGCAGCCGTCATCAGCTCGAGAACGACGCTCGCCTCGCCCTGTTGCCGGACGCCCAGTACCAGGCCCTGATCGGTCCATTCCATGCGCGCATTCTAGAGCCTTTCACCGTTTCCCTGAAACGGCGCAACGCTCTATCTCACTGCGGGGTCGCGTTTTCTCCACGCGAACCGGTATCCACTTCGCTCGAAAACGTTTGGGGGAGTGTCGGCGGCCAAAGCCACGGTCCCACGCCGCGATCGTCGATCCGGTAGCGCCGGAATCCAGACAACAAAAAAGCCCGGCTGATTGCTCAGCCGGGCCTTCGATAACTGACCTAGGTCAGATTACCAGGAACGCTTCAGGAACAGGTTGAAGGTCCATGCGTCGCCGTCGACGACGTTCACGTTGGCCGTCTCGTCGTCAACCTTGACGTTCGTGTAGAACACGTCGCCAACCAGGTCGAGACCCTTGACCGGGGTGTAGGCGGTCGTGAAGCCGACACGCCATGCGTCGAGGTTCGCATCATAAGCACCGAAGTCACCATAGTCGGTGCCATCGAAGTTAGCGTAACCACCCGACAGCGACGACCAGAGCTGCGGGCTCCAAACGTGCTTGTACGAAGCCAGGGCCGACCAGCTGGTACCCGGCAGAAGCGAAACAGCGTTGTTCAGGTACGGGCCGACGAAGCCTGCAACCGACGTACCGCCGGAGATGCCGGTGTACGAGTTGGCGTTGTCGCCATAAGCAGCCGAGATGAAGAAGCGATCGCCAGCCGAGAAGTTGTCGAGAGCGATCTCGAGACCGCCGCCGATCGCCCAGCCCGAGTCACCGTTGAACGCATCTTCGTTGAAGTTGTACGACACCGACTGGTTCGTGTAGGCAGCAGCGACCTTGGCGCTGAAGATACCCGAAGCGTAGGTGACCGCGCCGACGACGTCCGGAACGTTGTCCTGATTGATCAGCGCGCCGTCATAGAAGCCGCCATCATCAACGACACCGTCTGCAATCGCACCACGGTCACGGCTGTCTTCAACCGAGATCGCCAGACCGAAGCCGTTGACGGCATAGGTCAGCTGGATGTGGTCGACGGTCGAGTCCGAACCGAACATGCCGGTGTCGTTGTAGCCGCGGCCGAAGTCGAACAGCGAGGTGAAGTAACCAGCCTTGAGCGGTCCGAGCTCGAGGTAGGCGCTGTCGACGTAAGCGGAGTTCGTCGAAGCGTTGATGTAGTCGGACAGCGTCTCGTCCGAGCCCGACGAGTTGCCGGTCTTGGCGCGCATGTCGATGAAGCCGGTCAGGTTACCGTATTCGGTGACCGACGAAGCCGTCGCCTGGATCGAAACTTCCGTGTAGAAGTTGCCCCAGTTGCTGTCCGGATAGGCCGGGTTGAACGTACCCAGGTCCGAATTGTTGCCGAACGACGTGCCGAACTTGACGTAGCCGCCGATCTTGATGCACGTGTCCGTGCCCGGCGAGTAGAAGAAGCCGGCGCCGAAAGCGTCGCAGACCTTCACGTAGTCAACCGGCTCGGCGACCGTGAGATCCGCCGCCTGAGCGCCACCAGCCATCAGCATGGCTGCTGCAGAGCCGAGGAGAAGGGTCTTAAAGTTCATATCCTGACCTCCAAAAAGGTAAAACCAGGAGACTATGTCATTCTTCTCGTCGCCTCAGAGTAGACCCCGCAGGATCACCCCTTCTCTTCAGCTCGTACGAAGTCAGTCCTAATCCCCGTTCAGCTGCATCCGCTTTTTATTGGCCCCCACCCCAGGGTGGCCGGCAGATGCAACCGGAATCTCATCTCGTGATTCCGTAAAACTGATCATAGCGAAAGCGCGTTCACGCGCTATGACAGAAATGCAACACCAAGCCCCTTCCGTACAACGTAAGCCGTTAACCTCCGGCTAAGAACGATTAACGGCCGTTAACCTTATAACTACCGGGCATTTCTTGAAAAATCCCGGTTTCGCCCGCGCCGCAGGCTAACGCTTGATCCCGCCCCGCGCGGCGCTAATGTCCCTCCCCTCATTCCAACCACAGGGAAGACCGTCCGCCATGACCGCTCTCGACCAACATGCGATTCTCGAGCGGCTGCGCTCCGTCGAAGGCCCGGATGGCAAGGGCGACATCGTCAGCCTCGGCCTGGTCTCCGATATCCTGATCAACGGGGGCAAGGTGATGTTCTCGATCACCGTCGACGCGGCGCGCGCCAACGAGCTGGAGCCGCTGCGCGAAAAGGCGGCCGCCGCCGTGCGGGCGATGGACGGCGTCGAGAGCACGCTGGTGATCCTGACGGCCGAGCGCCGGGGCAACACCCTCGAGACCCGCAGCCCGCCGCCACGCCCGGCGCCCACGGCCTCGTCGCCCGCCGCGCATCCGCCGCGCCCGGCCGCCGCCCGGCCGTCCGCCTCGGGCAAGCCCGGCATTCCGGGCGTCACCGCG
>Ga0182738_1001537_pt1 | contig 28681 bp, 19 predicted proteins | sample eDN5th30CBELigMG_FD_128876 | JGI IMG/M metagenome (GOLD analysis project Ga0182738, IMG submission 128876) | Enriched Miracle-Growth compost microbial communities from Emeryville, California, USA - eDNA 5th pass 30_C BE-Lig MG (version 2)... ...
CCCGGTGGGACCCCCGTTAACCACCCCCCTTTTGACCCCCCCCCCCCCCCCGATGCATCTTACGATTTTTTGACGCAAGTGACGTAGGTCAGGTCGGCTCGCAGGGTGCGGTCGAGGCCCGGAAGGAGAGCGTTGCTACAAATCAGACGCTCTGCCGGAATGCGGTTTCATCTGGAATCAGAACGGTCGCCGACCCACCGAACGAGGGACGCTCCCCTCCCGGTGGATCTGCGGACGGTCAAACGGAGGATGGGGTCCCGTTTTGAGTGAGGTTCATCCTGCCAGGAGGCTCTCCCGTCGCAGCCAGGTCTGTCTGACTCCTCCCGTCTCGCACACATGAGCGAAGCTGCGTTCCATTTTCTCGCTCCGCTGTCGCTGCAGGTCTTTCCCTTTGTCCCGATTCATTTGCTGCCGATTGTTGATCACCGCCTGTTGCACCTCATCCGGTTTATCAACCGGTCACGAATGCGGGTGAGGCTGCTGTGATCAGGCGTCTCCTTCTCCAGTGGGACACCGAGAAACCGACGTAGCGACAACGAGTCTTCGCATCGCCAGGCGATCCCTCGCTGGGAGTCAATCCCTTCCAGATACCCGATCATGAGCATGTGGAAATAGACCCCCGGCGGAACGGAGGAACGCCCGGTGCTGGCGTAGAACGGACGACAGAGTTCTTCGACGATCTTGTCGAACCCGGCCTTGGCGAGGACCTGGTTGAGCTTGTCATAGAAAATGTGCCCCGGCCCAGCCGCAAGGCTGGCGGTTGGTGTCCAGAACTCCTGCTGCCGCGACTCTTCCCGCTTCCCCAGTGCCATCCGTACATCCTCCCGGAGCCCTCAATTTCCAACCGCCAGCAGTCTATCAAATCCGTCAAGCCGATGAACGATTTTCAACGGGCTGGAAGTCCTGGCGCTCCCGCTGATTCATATTGAACGGTTCTCAACAATCGGCTTGGAATCAGGCCTCCAAACAAGACCGATTCACGAGAACCTTTCAGTCTGGAATTGATTCTGGAATTGATTGTTTCCGAACAGGAGAACCTGAAGGTTTCGCCTGAAGGCGATGGCTTTAGACCCATCGGTTGGAAAGTAAGATCGTTTCCCATATGATTGACATGATTCTAAATCCATGCTTCACGTTCTTCAGGCAATGCCTGAGCGTAAAAACTACGCTGAAGCAGTGTTCGTTTCCTGCAGCATCAAAACGGGGTTTCCAGCGAAGCTGATTCGTGATCCCATTTCAAGAGAGAATGAAACGCAAATGCCCCTCCAGAATCTCCATGTTAATATAAAACGCTGGTCGCGTGTTTGTCGTTCTTCAGGGTTCACGCTGATCGAACTCCTGGTGGTGATCGCCATCATCGCCGTGCTGATTGCACTATTGCTGCCCGCCGTCCAGCAGGCCCGAGAAGCCGCCCGCCGCAGCCAATGTAAAAATAATCTGAAGCAGCTTGGGCTGGCGCTTCATAACTATCACGATACACATGGTGTCTTTCCACCTGGATGGGTGACACGCATCACGGAACCCTCCTATGGAAATAATCGTTTCGGATCGGGACGATTTGGATGGTCCATGTTCATTCTTCCTTTTGCCGATCAGGCTGCGATTTACAACCTGCAAACGTTTACCGCGGATTCCATTCCGAGCGGTTCTACCGCGAATGGACTGAATACTCCGCTGGCAATGTATCGCTGTCCGTCGGATATCACCCGGGCTGTGGGGTATCAGAACTGGGGGGTTTCGAATTACGCAGGGAATTACGGGGCCTCGATTGTCAACGGCCAGGGGTTTGAACAGTTTCCGACATATCCGGGCATTTTCTTTGGAAATAGCGATGTGCGGATCCGGGACATCACCGACGGAACCTCGAATACCTTGCTCGTGGGAGAAGTAAGCGGGAAGCAATATGGAGTGATTATGCGAGACCCCGGGGCAGGAACCTGGCCGGGTCTGCAACAAAATAAACAAAGCGACATGCTCACGCGCACCACGCAGTCGACGAAGCCGATGAATGGATCCCTCGGGGTCCAGAACGATGAGAAGGATGGATTCGGCAGCTATCATACCGGAGGAGCACAGTTCCTTCTGGCGGATGGATCGGTCCGGTTCCTCAGCGAAAACATCAGTTCATCGACCGGAATCACCGCCACGTACCAGTTGCTGGGATGCCGCAATGACGGCAAAGTCCTGGGGGAATTCTGACGGCTTGCGGGCATCGTGCTTTTCCATCTCAGCGATGGAGAATGTCTTTCTCTTTTCGCACGAAGATGCTTGAACGGCGTTTCGTTTCCCACGCCCTCCCAGTGTTGTTCGTGAAATTCAGTGATCTGCCTTGATGAGATTTTCGTCAATGATGAGTTGCCGCTTTCTCCGTCCCTCCATGCCGCTGCTTCTCCTGGTGCCGCTGCTGTTGTGCACGGCGGTTTTGTCCGGTTGCGGAAATGGCGCGGACGGACCGTCCCGATATGTGGTCACCGGCACCGTGACCTATGATGGTCAACCGGTCCCTCGTGGTTATGTCATCTTTATGCCGAACAATGACAAGGGAACAACGGGACCAACCAGCCGGGCAAAAATTGTTGACGGGAAATACAACACGCAGGGAGAAGGAAGCAAGCCTCCCATCGCGGGGGAACTCCTGATTCAAGTCGAAGGTTTTGGCCCGGAAGTTCCCAATGAAGAATTCGCCCAGCCGCTGTTCGAAACGTATACCATGGAGCAGAAGCTGGAACCCAGAGACCAGGAATTGAATATCGACGTGCCGAAGAAAAAATAGTCCGCAAATTGCTTTGCCTGAAGCAGGCTCTCCTTCGTGGAGCCGCTTATTGCAACGATTAGAGCGGAGTTGCAAATGGTCTATCACGCAGATCCTGATGAAACACAGGGAATTCAAGACCGAGCGTGATCGACCAAAGACCAAACTGGTCTAGTCTTCCCGCATTTCCAGGGACTGGCTTACTCCAGCCAGTCCCGCACGGCAAATGAAGTCGTCAGGGTCAATTTTCAACCCTTGAGTGTAGGCTTCCCGGGCGAGTTTCAGTTGGCGCCGGCGCTGGGCAGCGGCAATGGTCCCGGACAAGGCCTGATGGAAGCGGGTGTTTCCCAGATTCGCCCACAGGGCAACGTCGTCGGGTTGAATTCCGAGCGCCTGTTTGAGCAGCGTTTCAGCCGGTGAAAACTCACCACGCTTTCCATACAGAACCGCCAGAAGCATCATCGTCTGGACCTGTTGCGGATCCTGCTGGAGAATCTGTTTCAATTCCCGTTCAGCCTGGTCGTTGAGTTCCGCCGCGAAGTACAGTTCCGCCAGGTGTTGCCTTTCCCGGATCGTCAGCATTTCCTCGTGTGCGGAAATGGATGCCGCTTCGTCCATCAACTTTTTACGTTCGTTGAGAAACAGTTGGAACTGATCGGCAATTTGTGCATAGCCAGTCGATTGATATCCCGGAGGCGGCAAAAAGCTGAGCAGGCACAGAAGGCTGCCCGCGGCAATCCCCGCGATGGCGAGGAGTTGCTGTTTCGGGCGTCCGGAAACCAGATTTTGGATGATGAAAACCAGGGCAGACGCTGCGAAGAGGATCCAGAAGGGAGTCATGCCAATGCGGAATCGGGCGAAGTTATAAGTCAACGTGATGCTCAGGAGATGGACGCCAATCATCGAGAGAACGATCAACCTGGGCCGCTGGAGGCGTCCGGGAAGCAGCATTCCGATCAACCCCCATCCGCAGATCCATCCAAAAGTTGGTAAGAGGTGAAGAAAAGGGATTTGAGTTTGGGCGACTTCGAAATATTCGCTGTCGGGAACTTCAAAATCGTTCAGAGCAATGAGCAGTTTTTGGAACGCGAGCCGGACCGCGCGCCCCGGAGCGTTTCCGATTTCCCGGAGGGCATCGCGGGCCCAGAACGCGGACGATTCCCGGTATGTGACGGGATGCCCCAGGCGGCGGGATGCTTCGAGGCGAAAATCTTCATGCTCAAAAACAGGATTCGCGCGAACAAAGAGGGGAGGCCGGTAGTAGCCTTCCGATTCCGGCGCCCAGGACATCGACAACACTTCTCCGCCGCCGGAAGTGATCCAGACCCAGTCTCCCGAAACCATCTGATTATGGATCGTGGCGGGAAGAGTGCATCCAAGAACCGCCAGTCCCGGCAGAATGCCCGCCAGGATCCGGGAGAATTTCGTTCGTTCCACGGAAATCGCGATTCCCATGATCAACGGCAAAACCAGTATGTAATTCTCACGGATCAGGCAAAGCACGCCCGCAGCAAATGAACTTTTGAGTAACCAGAAGATTCGTTGACGCGCCGGAGCTGCCGGCATTCGGACCAGTTGCAAAAGACTTTCCGCGATCACCAGGCAGAGCAGGGGAGTCAGAAAAGCTTTCATTATCTGGCATTCGTAATAGACCAGTGGTCCGTAACAGGCTGTGAGGAGAGCCGCAATGCGAGCGGTCCACTCACTGAAAGCGAGTTGTCCCACGCGGTATACGAGCCAGACGCTGACCACTCCGATGCCCAGTTGCAGGGCGAGTAATAAGGAATCGTTCGTTCCCCAAAAACGGTCAAACGCCCCCAGGAAATATGCGTAGAAAGGGCCTTGCTCAAAGACGCTGCCGGGAGACCATTCTCCGGCGGCAATCTGCCGGCCCCAGTTCCGGTAAAATGCGTGATCGGCCCGATACAAACCCGCCAGCGGGCTGTTCAGATACTGGATGAACACGGCCATTCGTACAAACGCCGCGATGCCCAGGACAGCCCAAAGCCATCCCGAATGCGCATAGACAGGCGGATTCGCGGATGGCTTGGAGATGGTGGCCGGCATGAGAGTTCTGCTTGGGGCTCCCTTTTACTCTTCCTCACGCAACTTGGCGAGTACGGTGTAGTCTTCCAGCGTCGTGGTGTCGCCAATGCTTTCCTTCCCGGCAGCAATGTCCCGCAAGAGCCGCCGCATGATTTTGCCGGAGCGGGTTTTGGGAAGCGCTGGAGTGAAGCGAATCTGATCGGGAGTCGCCAGGGCTCCGATCTGCTTGCGGACATGGGCAATCAGTTCTTTCTTCTGGGATTCATCCGGGGTCACTCCCTTGGGGGTGACAAAGCAGCAGATCCCTTCCCCTTTCAGATCGTGCGGGAAGCCGACAACGGCAGCTTCCGCGACCAGAGGATGAGAGACCAGGGAGGATTCAATTTCCATTGTGCTGAGACGATGTCCGGAAACATTCAAAACATCGTCCACGCGGCCCATCACCCAGTAATAGCCATCTTCGTCTTTGCGGGCACCGTCACCGGCAAAATACTTGCCCTCAATCTTGCCGAAATAGGTTTCGACGAAGCGTTTGTGGTCGCCATAGAGCGTGCGGAGCATAAAGGGCCAGGGCTGGGTCATCACCAGCAGCCCCCCTTGGTTGGGGCCGAGGGGATTTCCTTTTTCATCCACGATTTCCGGCACGATTCCCGGAAGCGGTTTCGTGCAGGAACCGGGCTTGGTGGCGGTCACTCCCGGGAGAGGACTGATCATGATGCCGCCGGTTTCCGTCTGCCACCAGGTGTCGACAATGGGACAGCGTTCCCCGCCGATCACGCGATGATACCACATCCAGGCTTCCGGATTGATCGGTTCTCCCACGGAGCCGAGCAGTCGCAACGAAGAGAGATCGTATTTCTGCGGCCACTGATCGCCCCATTTGATGAAGGCTCGAATGGCGGTGGGAGCTGTGTAAAACACGTTGACACGGTATTTTTCAATGGTTTCCCAGAAACGGCCTTCGTCCGGCCAGTTGGGAGCTCCTTCGAACATCACCGAGGTTCCGCCGTTTGCCAGGGGGCCGTACACGATGTAGCTGTGTCCCGTGACCCAGCCAATATCCGCGGTACACCAGTAGGTATCTTCATCCTTCATATCGAAGACCCATTTGGTGGTCAGCATGGCTCCCAGGATGTAGCCGGCAGTGGTATGCAGAACCCCTTTGGGTTTTCCCGTCGAGCCGGACGTGTACAGAATGAAGAGGGGGTGTTCGGAATCGAGTTGTTCCGCTTCGCAGTCGCTGTCGACCTGGGCCATCAGGTCATGCCACCAATAATCACGATCGGGAACCATGTCGACTTCCCCCCCGGTCCGCCGGACCACGACCACTTTTTCCACGCTGGCGGATTTATCCAGGGAAACGTCCACGTTGGCCTTCAGGGGGACTTCTTTTCCGCGTCGCCAGCCGCCATCGGCCGTGACGACCACCTTGGACTGGGCATCGTTGTTCCGATCGGAAATGGCGTCCGAGCTGAACCCGCCGAAAATGATGGAATGCGTTGCCCCGATGCGGGCGCAGGCCAGCATCGCGATGGCGAGTTCGGGAATCATGGGCATGTACAATGTCACGCGGTCGCCGGTTCCAACACCCAGTTTCTTCAGCACATTGGCAAATTTGCAGACTTCATAATGAAGTTGCTGATAGGTGAGGGTACGGCTGTCGCCCGGTTCGCCCTCCCAGATCAGGGCAGCCTTATTTTTGCGTGCCGTTTTCAGGTGCCGGTCCAGGCACTGGAAGGAGGCGTTGATTTTTCCGCCAAGAAACCATTTTGTTTCCGGCATTTTGCCTTCCATGACCGTGTCGAACGGCTGGAACCAGTCGAGTTCGGAACGGGCGAGATCGCCCCAGAATCCGGCAGGATCTTCTTTTCCCCGGTTCCACATCTGTTGATATTGTTCTTCAGAGGAAATGTGCGCTCCCTGGGCGAATTCCGGGGAGGGGGGGAACAGACGGGTTTCCTGGAGGACGGATTCAATTGCGGACATGAGACGTCAAGGGGCTAAGGTCGATGGAGCATGATGAATCATTCAATCAACAGACGGCGATGCTACGGTGCGTGAGGCGATGTTTCAACGCTGCCGCTGGGAAGTGTCTCATTTTCGATGCCATCGGACGGTTTTTGTGCCCTGGTTTGCCATGCCCTGGTTCTATGGACAGGTTTGCCGGCCAGGACACACGTGGCTCCGTCTCCTGGGCGCTATCAAGCCAGTATTCGCCGCCGGTGCCGTGCCATTCACTGTTCCACCATTGATAAAGTTCCGCCCGCCCGGGAAACTCTCCGGAATGGCTGTGACAGGTCCATTTCTCGTGAACGTGCTGGTGCTCGGAAATTCAATTGTGGATACTGTCTGTGTGTTGCCAGGAATCTCAGGACCGCGAAGCAGGGGAGGGAGCCATGAATCACGAACTTCGGAATATCAGCAAATCCACGGGTGATGTCTCTGAATATGCTCCCTTTCCGGAAAAGCTGACATTGTGTTGCGGACAATGTGGGAAAGAGGCGTGGTATGACGTTGGCGCAATTTTCTGGGGCCGAAACACCAGCCGTGCCAGTGCCGGGAAGCTCAGAGGCCGAAAGCCGGTCCCGTTTGAAGATCAGATTTCTTTCAGCAACTATTTTCGATGCGTGAACTGCCACGCTTCCGGTCCGTGGACCTTTTCGGAGGAGACCCGGTTTCGAATCCTGCAATTGAGCCTGGCCCTGACTCTCGATGAAGACGACGAAATGCCGGTTGGATTTTATCATGGTGTCACCGTGATGTTTGATGGCACGCAAAGCCCTTCTCCCGCCTGGTCCGAAGATTATCTGCGAGGGCTGATTGAAAAGAATCCAGACGATTTTTTTCTGCATAATCGTCTGGGAAATATTCTGTTGAAGGCCGGCATGGCGGATCTGGCCAGGACGGAATTTCTACGGGCAATCGAACTGAATCCTGAAGATATCAGCTCGCTGGATCAACTGGGGGACATGGCCCTGGAGGAAAACCATCCGCAGGAGGCACTCAAATACTACATCCAGGTCCTGCAACATGCCCGCCACAGCCACTTTCTCATGGATCGCGAACGGTGGCAGATCGTTGACAATGTCTTGTTACAACTCCTGGACATGGATGCCCTGCAACAGGCCATGCAGCAACTCAATCAGCATCCATCGGAGTCTTTATCCTCTTCGGCATCATCGGCCTCCAATGTTGTTTACCTGACGGAATTCGATCTTGCGGTCCCGGCGGACTGGAACCGTCTGATCAACATGTTTCTCTATGAACCAGGAGAGGAACCGTTTGATCCGGATCACATTCCCGTTCCCCCGTTTATGAAAGCTGCCGGGCAGACCAATTCTGATCCATCCTCCCAGTTCTTTTCCAAGTCTCTATTTCCGGAAGAACACGAGGACGCCGATGAATTCGAGTGTCTTGTTCCGATTCATCGGGCAACCCGCCGGGTGTCGCGAAATGAGCAGTGTCCCTGCAGCAGCGGGAAGAAGTACAAGCATTGCTGTGGAAAGCATTGAAATTCGCTAAACTGCTTCCGCCACAGAAATCGGCCCGGACTGTTTCGGGCAAGGGCGGAAATTCCGGTTTGCCTCCTCCAGGATCGGGATTTCGATTCGAAATCGAACGCTGGCGTTGACAGCGTCATGGAACAGGTTTGCGTTGGAATATGGCTGAAACGTCTGCACTGGAATCGTTGCGATGGGAAAAGTTCCCCGTTCTCAATGACGGCTTCGTCTGCCTGGTGGATTGCATGGGGGACGATGCCGCCATTGTTCAGGCAGCACGGGTCAGTTATGGGGCCGGGACCAAAAAAGTCTCCGACGACCGAACCCTTATCCGGTATCTGCTGCGGCATCGCCATACGACTCCTTTTGAAATGGCGGAAGTCAAACTTCTGGTGCGGGTTCCCATGGACTGCTGGCGGCAGTGGATCCGTCACCGGACCGCGAATGTCAATGAGTACAGCACACGCTATTCAGTCGCGATTGATTCGTTACAGACGACGGCTCCCGATGAATGGCGAACCCAGGCGGTGAGTAATCGTCAGGGAAGCGATGGGGTTCTTCCCATCGAACAAGGCCACCGGTTATCAGAAGCTGAGAAAGCCTTTCAGCAGTCCGCCCGTGATTTGTATCACGAACGGCTGGAAACGGGCGTGGCCCGGGAACTGGCCCGGAAAGATCTGCCGCTCTGCACCTATACGGAAGCCTACTGGAAAGTTGATCTGCATAACCTGCTGCATTTTCTGGCGTTGCGGATGGATTCCCATGCTCAGCAGGAAATCCGGGACTATGCAACCACAATCGGAGAAAAGATTGTGGCCCGATTGTTCCCCGTCGTCTGGGAAGCCTTTCAGGATTACCGGATGCAGGGGCTGTCATTGACGCGGCTGGATATCGAAGTGATCCAGCAGATCAATGCTTATGCAACCGAACACCATCTGGTGCCGCCGTTCACTTCGGCGGTTTTTTCCGAGTGCCAGCACACAAACTGGCGGGAACTGACGCGCAGCCGTGAACGGGATGAATGCCTGGCCAAATTGCAAAAGCTGGGAATGATTCAGCCGTCATAGTGCCATGACACGATTTTTCGCGAGTTTCAGTCAGTTTGTGGCCATCGGACAGGCTTTCTTGTTCAGATTGTGCAACACGCACGCACATTCGGAGATCACAGCGGAAGATGGATGGGGGCTTTCCAGATGATCGGGTCTGATCGGACGGGAGAGGGAAGGATCTTCACTCATGCCAATCGCAATCAGCAGGCGAATCGCAAACAAACTGAAGAACAGTGGCCACAGGCAGGCGAAACTGGCGAATCGAATCGTCATGGAATCCAGGCAATGATCCGCGTTATGGCCAGGGGGCAAAAGCCCCTCCGCCATTGCGGCGAAAATTTTCTGAAGTCAATAATTGCAGAATGTACTGGAGTTTTTAACTCGGATCAGCCCGATTTTTAACGGGAAAATCTGGTTCTTCAGCAGTTTTTTTCGTGGATGAACAGGAATATCCGTTACAGGTTGACGGAGCCACTTCCCCCAGTCCAATCCCTGTGATCGATCATGACTGGTGCGGAGAAGACCCCGCCGGGAAATCTTGATCGGACGCCTGTTACTGAGCCATTTCCCGAAGGACTTCGCTCAGCAGATCGCAGCCTTCGTCGACATCCGCTTCAGAGACATTCAACGCCGGCAGCAAACGGACGACGGTGTCATGTGTGGCATTAATGAGCAATCCGCGATCGAGGCATTTTTTCACCGCTGGAATCGCATCGATATTGAGTTCGATGCCGATCATCATCCCGCAAATCCGAACTTCCCGGATAATCGGAAGTTCTTGTTGCAGGGATTCGAAGCGATGCCGGAACCGGTCGGACATCATTTTGGAATGGTCGAGAAGATTGTCCTCTTCAATGGTGCGGACCGTTGCCAGCCCGGCGGACATGGCCAGCGGATTTCCGCCGAACGTACTGGCATGAATTCCAGGCCGGAGCGCGGGGGCGATCTCTTCCCGGGCGATCAGCGCTCCGCAGGCAACCCCGCCGGCAATCCCTTTGGCCATGGTCATCAGGTCGGGCTGGACACCGAAGGTCTGGTAACCAAACCAGTAACCCGTCCGTCCCATGCAGGTCTGCACTTCATCGAAAATCAGCAACATGCCATGTTCATCACACAACTGCCGCAGCCCCTGCAAAAATCCAGGAGCGGGAATATTGATGCCTCCTTCTCCCTGGACCGGTTCAATCAGAATGGCGGCGGTTTCCTCGTCAATCAGTTCCCGGACAGCATCCAGATCGTTGTGCGGAGCATAGGAGAATCCTGCCACCAGCGGGCCAAATCCTTCATGATATTTGGGTTGAGCGGTCGCGGTCACAGCGGCAAATGTCCGTCCATGAAATCCGTTTTCAAATGTGATGATCTTGTATTTTTCGCGGGCTGTCGCCAGGCGGGCCAGCTTGATGGCCGCTTCCACCGCTTCGGCGCCGCTGTTGCAGAAAAATGCTTTTCCAAAACTGCGAGAGCAGATCGCTTCGGCAAATTCCCCCTGGGCCTGCATGTGCCACGTATTAGGGACATGGATCAGTTCGGCCACCTGTTGCTGAACGGCTGAAATCACTCGATGTGGAGAATATCCGAGAATATTGCATCCCCACCCGGGAAACAGGTCGAGATAGCTGTTCCCTTCCGCATCCCAGACGCGCGATCCTTCTCCCCGGACGAGGCTGATGGGATATCGCCGGTAATTCCCGATGACATATTTTTCGAACAGGGCCACGGTATCCGCGCTGGAAAGAGGTGTCGTCATGGAATTGAAACGTGTTAAAGGTCTGGTGGAACCGGCGGGTCCAGTCCTGGAAGCAGAAATTCTGAAAAACAGGCCGGCAGGAGATCACGTTCTCCTTCGGCATCAATCGGAAACACTTCGGGGGAGATGGCGGAGTTTACATTACAATTTCCGTTCCGATTCCCTGGTCGGAATAAATTTCCAGCAACAGCGAATGCGGGATCCGGGCATCAATAATATGGATTTTTTCCACGCCAACTTCGAGCGATTCCAGTGCCGCTTCCACTTTAGGGACCATTCCCGCGGCAATGGTTCCATCCGCGATCAGTTCCCGGCAACGGGTGGCGGTCATGTGGGGAACGAGGGTCGCTGGATCGTTTTTGTCCAGGAAAATTCCCGGCACATCGCTGAGGAAGACCAGTTTTTCGGCCCCCATCAGTTTCGAAATGGCAGCAGCGGCGGTATCGGCATTCACGTTCAGCGGCACGCCTTCCTCATCGAGGGCAATGGAAGGGAGTACGGGAATCACGCCTCCCCGGCAGACCGCCTGCAAAAGTTCACTGTGAATGGACGTGACCGCGCCCACACGTCCCAGATCGATCGGGTTGCCATGTTCGTCCGGCAATGTCAGCCGCTGGCCTCTCAGGACATTTTGCGAACCAGGATGGAGAGGAATCGCCCGTCCTCCCTGGGTGCAGATCTGGTCGACGAGTGATTCACAGATTTCGTCACACAGAACACGGGTGGCAATTTTCAGGGTGGCACCGTCGGTATAACGGCGCCCCTGCACAAACCGGGCTTCAATGCCCGCCTGGGACATGGCCCGACTGATTGCCTTTCCTCCTCCATGAACGAGAATCGGACGCATTCCGACCGCTTCCATGAAGACAACATCTGCCAGGCACCGGCGAACCGATTCCGGGTCATCCAGCGCACTCCCCCCCAATTTGATGACGACATAACGATCCCGGAACCGCCGGATCCATTCCAGCGCTTCAACGAGAACATTGACTTTACTGAGGGCATCGTCCACTCGGGATTTCCTGTCGAGTTGCAAAGGAGAGACGCGTGGTTTGAAGCAAACGGCTCATTCTACGGAGACCGGGAAGAGAGTCAAACGGGAACCTGATTCATTGCTGGTGAACTTCGGAATGACGAAAACAATCCACCAGGTGATCGTTCACCAGCCCCATGGCCTGCATGTAGGCGTAACAGATGGTGCTTCCGACAAAGTTGAATCCGCGCCGTTTCAGATCTTTGCTGAGTGCGTCCGATTCCAGTGTCCGGGTCGGAATTTCTTTCGGACTCCGCCGCTGATGCAAACGGGGACGTCCTTCCACAAATTTCCAGAGATAACTATCAAAACTGCCGTATTCGTCCTGGATCCGGAGAAATCCAGCCGCATTGCGAACAAGTGAGGCAATCTTCAACCGGTTCCGCACCAGTCCGGGATTTTCCAGAAGTTTGTTGAGCCGGGCAGGGGTGTATCGGACAATTCGTTCGGGACTGAAACCATCCAGCGCCGCGCGGTAGTGCTCCCGTTTCTTTAACACGGTGTCCCAACTGAGTCCCGCCTGGGCTCCTTCCAGAATCAGAAACTCAAACAACGTCCGATCATCGTGGCAGGGAACTCCCCATTCTTCATCGTGATAGGCGATGGACTGTTCTCCCTTGGCCCAGGGACAACGAAGAACAGCGGAAGGGGAAGTCTCGGACGGCTGCGAACGTTTTCTCACCACGGTTTCTCCAAATGCTCCTCCGGACAAGTCGACATCACCGACCCTTCGGCAATCTATCTCATGACCGTCGGGAATACACTCGTCACGCGGCGCGGACTTCCAGGGCCGCTTTTTTGAGAAACCGGCTCAATGTTCCACTGCGGCAATCGCTGGAGGATCGCGGCGGCCGTACAGGCTGTATAACACCGGAATCAGATTCAAAAACAGCAGTGTCATCAGCATGCCTCCCACGACAACCACGGCAAGCGGCTTCTGGGTCTGCGATCCGATTTTGGTCGCCAGGGCTGCCGGCAGCATTCCGAATGTGGCGGTCAAGGGAGCCATTGTCAGCGGGCGGACGCGATCTTCAACACAATGCCGGATGGCGTCATGCAGATTCATCCCTTGCAGGCGGCGGGCATTCAGTCCGGAAACAAGAATCAGCCCGTTCATCATGCCCACTCCCAGAACGGAAATGAAACCGACTCCCGCGGAAATATTGAACGTCATTCCGGTGGCCAGCAAGGCCCAGATACCGCCAATCACGATGACCAGAACATTCGTCAAAACGACAGCCACATCCAGCAACGAACGCAACGAAAGATACAGCAGGACCACAATCAGGCCCATGGCCAGGGCGGCAACGCTGGCCAGTTGCACAATGGCCGACTGCATTTCTTCGAATTCTCCGGCCCATTCCACGCGGTAAGGGGCTTTGATCAGCGGGGCGACTGCTGCCTGGGCATCCGCCACGGTTCCGGCCAGATCCCGCTCGCGAACGCTGAACTTCACGGCGATCAGCCGTTGTCCCTGTTCCCGGTAAATCGTGGACGCCCCGCTGCGGGTGAAAGAACCATATGGATCGAGTTCTCCCGCGGCATTCACGGGAGTGACCAGATCCCGCAGGCGGCGGCGGGGGACGGATGTCGAGAGTTCTCCCACGGACGATCCGGTGACCGACGGCAGTGAAATGGAGGTCCCCGCCAGCGGAACGGCTCCAACTCCGGTCTCGGTCGGAGCAATCACCCGGTTTTTCAGAACGTCAACAGGAATATCGAGAATGGCTTCCTGGTCGGCCCGCAACTCATGCGGCCACCGGAGAGTGATATCGAACGTCCGTTCCCCTTCGACCATCTGGGTCAGTTGTTTTCCCCCCACGGCAGTGGCCAGAACATCCTGCACGTCGGCAATGTTGACGTTCCAGCGGGCACATTTCTCCCGGTCGATGGAAAAATCGAGATTGGTCTGTCCCAGGATGTTGAAGACGCCGACGCTCTTGACGCCGCGAACCATTTTGAGTTTTCCGGACACCTGACCGGCAATCCGTTCGAGTTCATTCAGATCGGGCCCAAAAATTTTGACGGCGTTTTCCCCTTTCACTCCCGAGAGTGTTTCCATCACGTTGTCGCGAATGTTCTGTGAAAAGTTCCAATCCACCCCGACCACCGCAAAATCCAGGTCGTGCTGCATCGCGGAAACCAGTTCCTCCTTGGTGCGGTGCCGTTTCGCGGAGAAGAATTTCCAGAACCCGGTTTCCGCTTCCGTTTTTGGCCATTCTCCTTCGGGTTTCAGGGGAATAAAGAATTCGGAATTATAAAAACTGGTAGGGTCGGTGCCGTCATCGGGACGCCCGACCTGGGCGAGGACGGCTCGGACTTCCGGATAGGCCTGCAATTTTGCCCGGGCAATTTCTGACTGGCTGCTGGCTTCGTCCAGCGACACCGCTGAGGGAAACGTTCCCCGGACATAAACGTTCCCTTCCTCCAGGGCCGGCATGAATTCCCGACCAAGGAATTTCAGACTGATCCCGGTCCCAATCACCATCACCACAAACAGGCCAATCACTCCCCAGCGATACTTGAGCGCCCATTCCAGTTGAGCCAGGTAAAACGCTTTCAGACACCGGACAAAGAAATTTTCCCGCGCATGTTTCAGACCTCCCAGAAATGTGCGGCACAAGACTGGCGAAACCGTCAGTGCCAGCAGCAAGGCCCCCGCGAGGGAGAAGGCATAGGCATCGGCCATGGGACCAAAAATCTGCCCCTGGGGACCGGTCATGGTGAACAACGGCAGCAAAGCACAGACCATGATCAGCGTGGAATAAAACAGGCTCCGCTGAACTTCCCCCGCGGCATTCAGAATGCGTTTCTCCAGGGGCAACGCAAGATCCACTCCGGTGCTTAACCGATGAAAAATACATTCCACCATGATCACGGACGAATCGACAATGATCCCGAAATCGACCGCCCCCAGCGACAACAGGTTCGCTGACTGTCCCCGCAGGTACAACAGTGCGAAGGCGAACAGCAGCGAAAGCGGTATGTTGGCGGCGACGATCAGCGCCGTCGGCAAATGATTCAAGAAAATCAGCAGGATCAGCGTGACCAGCACCATCCCCACAACGAGATTTTCGTGAACGGTATCCGTTGTGCGGGCAATCAGGTTCGTCCGGTCGTCAAAGACTTTGACTTTCACCCCCGGAAGAAGATGTCCCGGTTCCGTATTCAGTTTTTCGACCTTCTCTTTTACGTCCGCCAGCGCGGGAAGCGACTGTTCCCCTTTGCGAAGCAGCACGATCCCCTGCACGGTATCGCTGATTTCGTTCCATTTTCGTTCCCCATCGGGACCAATCTGATCGTGCCCTTGCTGGTCCTTGACCGGCAGACTCACGCTGACCCGTCCCAACCGGGTATGTTTTCCAACAACGACTCCCTGTTCGGAAACCTGGTGGGAATCTTCCAGCTTGCCCCCGCTGACGACATCTCCCACCCGAATCGGAACGTTGTTCGTGGCTGCGAGAACGATCTGCCGGAGTTCTCCGAGTCGCCGCTGTTCTTCGCTACGAAGAATCTCCGCAGCTTCAGAAGGATCATTCAGGGCGAGGATGCGGTTGACCGGGTCGACCCCGTTGCCAATGAGTCCCAGCCCCCGTACGACCTGGACGGACTGTGGCTGCAACAGATAATCCCCTCCCGCATTCAGGTTACTGTCTGAAATGCCATCTTCGAGATCAGAAAGGGAAATCTCGAATCGCCGCAGACGATCGGGATCGGGGTGAACTTCATACCGTTTCACGGCCCCCCCGAAACTGACGACGTCCGCAATCCGGGGGATTCGGCGGAATTCCCGTTGCAGCGTCCAGTCCTGTAAGGACTTCAAGTCCGTCAGGGTATAAACGGGACGACCCTGTTCATCGACCGGATTCTCCAGATAGTAGCGATAGATTTCACCAACCGGGGAAGTGGGGGCCAGTTGCGGTTGCACTCCCCGGGGAAGTTCCGCCAGCGACAGACGGTTCAACACTTCAATTTTGGCATCTTGATAACTGGTGGAATACTCGAACTGGTTTCTCAGATGTGCCAAGCCAAACAGGGACTTGCTACGGGTCGATTTCAGGCCGGGCATTCCCGCCAGCGCCACTTCCAGCGGAGTTGTCACCTGGCGTTCAACTTCTTCAGCGGAGGCTCCGGGAAACTGGGCAATCACCTCAATGATAGCGGGCGCCGGATCGGGGTAAGCCTCCACATTGATATGCACGAAAGCGTATCCCCCGACCGCGATCAGCGCGACTGTCAATAAAGAGACGACCAGCCGGTTATGAACAGCCCAGTTGACAAGTGCTTCGAGCATGAATGTTTTTTCGTTTTGATAAAGAACCGGCATTCCAGCGGCAGAATGTTCCGGAAGATTTTTTTGCCCCGCACAACAATCCGGCATGACGATCTCGCCGGGAAAGCTGAAGCGGAGACTTACCTCGACCGCACTTGTCGGAGCGTGCCGGTCATGGGTGCGGCAGGGAACTTTGAAGCTCATCCAGCACAGCCGAAAGTTCCATGACGCCGCGAGTCAGCACCCGCGTTCCCGGTTGCAGTCCATGGGGACCGGACAGGGAGATAAAGACTGACTTGGACGTTCGACGTTTCAGTTGTACTTCCCGCCGTTGCACCCGGGTGAGAGCCTCATTCAAAGCCACAAAGACATAGACACGGTCTCCCGCGTCAACCAGAGCCCGCGGGGAAAATTCGACCCATTCCCGGGATGTCGGAATGACAATTTTCGCCTCGACGAACTGTCCGACACGCAATCTTCCGTCCGGATTCGGAATATGCCCCCAGGTAATCGCCGTATGCTGATTGGGATCGATCACATTGCCGATCGCTTCAATCTTCCCCGGAATGCCCGGGGCACCCAGTCCGCTGGACTGGCGAATTTCCCATTGTCTCGATTCCGGCGGAAGAGAAAGCAGGGTGGGGAGGTCATCCTCATAGATATTCGCCATCACCAGCAATCGACTCAGATCAGCAATCTTAAACAGGTCTTCCTCGGTCCCCACGATGTCCCCCACCGTGAAATTTTTCTCCAGAATCACTCCGTCAAACGGAGCCCGCACGTCAATCTCCGCCCACCGGGATTCGATCTTGCGATCTGGAGGAAGTCCGCCCGAGTCCTCACCCGGGGGGAGGGAAGCGTGAGAATGGATCCGTTTCGCCTCGGCAGCACACTCCGCGAGTTCGTGTTCATCAATTCGCCATGAACGCAGAGTCCGCTGGAGCCGCTCAACTTCAATCAGATCGGATTCATAATTCCGCTGCATTTCATCAATGCTTCGTTGCGGAACCGCCCCGGAATTTTGCAGGGATTTCAGGTTTTTATAAATCGTTTCGTGCAGTGCCAGTTGCGAAAGCGCATCCACCAGATCACTTTTCTTTTCACCAACTTCCTTACTCCAGACAACGGCCAGCAACTGGTCCTTGACGACCCGATCCCCCATCCGGAGAGGGCGGGGAGCCTCGTCACTTGTGGTGCCGATTTTGATAATTTCGCCTCCAAACCGGGTGTGAACATGCACCAGCCGGTTCGGGTCGATCATCAGCCGGCCCGTCAGACGCAGCGTCATTTCGGCGGTGATTTCATGGACCGGTTGAGCTGTCAGCCGCATCGACTGAACCGTCGACTCCTGAATCAGCAACGTGTCCGTCGTCCCCGGGACCAGATCAGCCGGCGGAGCCTGGGAGCCCGGTTTCGGCAGAGATTGATCCGATGCTTTAACCGGGGAATGAAAATGAGCGGGAACAAAAATGACCCCCCAGGCAAGAAGCCCTACAAAGAGACATCCCATAAGGACTATCCGGATGCGATTTCGGTTCTTCACCGTCTGCATGTTGTCTCCAGGTTCCAGCGATTGGTTCATCGAGAGGCGGCCAATAATTTCGTCCGGGGGAAGATGCGTGAGCAGATCGCTTCAGTTCTGACAGACCTCCGGCCCCGAACTGCGAACCAACAGGTCTGTTCCCAATCCGTTCGTCTCCCGGTCAACTCATGCTGGACGCTACCATAGGGAGGCAATCCAAGTCCGAGAAGGGCCGTATTTCAGCGAGGAAGTACGAGAGTTTTCGTTTCTGCCCGACTTCTTGAAGCCCGGAATCTCCCCCATCCGGTCCTGTTTCGAACAGGTTCCCCGTGCGGATCGAACTTGCCTGGTACTGAAATCATTCCGTATGAAGGACCGGTTTCGTCAACACCCCTCGATACGGAATTCACGATTCCGTTAGCTCGTTCCCGGAATTGAAAGAAGGATCGTCATGGCCCGTGCGGGCAAGAGCAATTTGCGGGAAGACCGTCTCTACGAATTCTGTTTCAACTTGAGGTACAACCGTCGGACTGCCGTCAGGCAGCACTGGCCATCGGCTGCCAGACTCCCGCAACGGGCGGCCTCGGACTGCGACCGGACCACCAGTTCGCGAATTCGTAACGGCAATTCTGCTTCCGCATCGAGTTCGACATCAGCCACGGTGAAATCAAAACAGGGACAGATCGCTGCCTCGTCCGATTTGGGATAGACCGGACCACGAAGTTCCGCAGTCCGGATCAATCCCCCCAATGGATCAAAATAGGCGACTTCACAGGGGGGATAACCGCAGAACCAGGCGGAATCCCCGAGTCGCCCACGGAACTCCGGGAGAATGTGGGTCTCCAGCGGCGCACTGCGTACAAATGTCCCCAATGAGCCACATTTGGGGCAGTATCTCCGCCCGTCATCATCAGGTTCGCGAATGAAGGCTTTATTCATGAATCCGTTTTTCCTGGAGTGAGCCAACCAATCACAATTCTTACCTGGCAATATTGCTACCACCAGAGCAGGGGGGGGAAGTGAACCTCTGAATCGCCGTTGTGTCTACAGATGGGATTATTCTTTATGAAATCGTTATCCCACCGCGAGTCATCGAGTTTGTCGTTGGTTTCCCATGAAAGCCCATCTGTCCATTCCCGCCCAGTCTTCACTGGCACGACCATTGGCTCCGGAAGAAGTTCGCCGGGGCCAGTATGTCACGCCGCTGGACGAAATCCATGAATGGCCTTCGTTTTTGTGGCCATGTCCCGACTCGAACCTGGAACCGCAGGATTTGGTGCGTGTTCGCTTGAAGTCGGATGAAGGTGGGATCCCCCTGCGGGTGACAGCGGTTTGCCTGCCGTTTGTCTCCGTGCGGACTCCTCAACAGACAACACGGGTCCTTGATTTACGGCGGGTTCAGCTGGTCCGCCTGTCACGCGAATTCGGGAAATTGGTCACGAAAGCCCTGGCAAAGCACTCTTCATAGGCCATGCACCGCATGACGATTATTGAAGAACGATCCCCCGTTTTCCTCAGAAAAGTGAACGCACAGCAAGCATTGAGGGGGGGGGATTTTGAAACGCAGAGAGCGCTGAGGACGCTGAGAAGAAAGACTGAGCAAGAGCAAGGATCTGATGAGAGAGATGAGCGGCAACCAGCCAGGGAGTGCCTGACCTACGCTGGCTGTGCTCTCTGGCGGGAGGAACGCTCATTGGATTCGCAGATGAACACCCACGTCTTCCGCTTGTGAGGAAGCCTTTATGGCTTCCACATCACCGCCATCATCAATCAGGTTCCGTCCCACGCTGTAAATGATGATCCGGTCCGGATCCATTTTGTAAAGCAGCGGCAGATCGTTGAAGGGATCGGTCAAGAGTGTCTGGACCTGTTCGGCGGGACCGATCAGTTCCGGTTCGATCTGCTCCAGCGACTGGGGATTTGTTTGATGTTGTAACTGGAAGCGTTTGACGGCAAGTAACGCATTCAACGTTCGCAGCCGGGCTTCCGATCTCATTCCGGCCTCCAGATAGGTTGACAGGTTCGATCCCGCAAATTGTCGTACGAAAAACTTCACCAGAGGAAGTCGAGCTGGAGTTGATGAACCCATCTCGCGATCCAGTTCCTCGCTGCGTTTGAGTCCTTCCTTCCAACTGACGGCGAGTGCAGCGAGAGTCTGTCCGTAAACATGAAAGACCTGTTGTTGAACGAGAGGCCGCAAGGGGGGGATCGGAAACTGCGGCATGATGTCTGCTTGAAACAGAGCCCGTTCCCCAATCATTGCATGGGCATAATCTTTCCGGAATTGGGCGGTCTGGAGGAGCTTTTGCAGCGCCGCCAGATCGGCACCGGTCCAGTTCGTGTCGGGCAGAACCTGTTCGGTTGTGATCGCTCCCGTTGCAAAAATGGCGGAACGGACCAGTTGAGAAATCAGGACCGGCTCGTCATGCAGAGCCAGCGAAAAGCTGAAGATCGCCCGGACATCCTCCAGGACGCGGGGAGAATTCCCGTCGTAAGCCGTGACCGAGGCATCCAGGGCCATCAGGCGGGAAATCGCTCGGCTCGAATTGATTTCCGGAAGCAATGTGTCCCAGCCTGCCCGGTAATCTGCCGGAAACCGCACCTGTCCGCCGAGGGCAGCGGCATCGAGGATGAGTTGCCGATCCGCAGCATGGTCGTCCATGAATTTCCGGGCTGCTTCCAGTTCCGCCCACGGTTTTCCCCTGGGGGCCGGGTCTGATCCATTTCCGACAAACGGCAGCTTCCCGGCCGCTTTGGACGTACATGCCGCTTCCGCGGCATGAAGTGCCCGGGTCCACTCCGCAGTGCTGTCGGTCACTCCTGTCGGGACCACATAAGAAGCGTTGAGTTCTTCTCCATTGGTGGGGAATCCCTGCCGGCGAAGATCCTCCAGCAGGCTGTCGACTTTCATGATCTGAAAAAACCAGAAAGCCAGCAAAAGCATCAGGACCACGAGAACGAATAACCCGAAGAGGAACGCGGGATGCGTGGCCCATCGCCAACTGATCGGCTTCACGGAATCATTCATTGCATCATCCGGAGGAGACTTGGAATAAACAGAAGTCCGCGAGTTTATTCGGGAGAGTAACATTCCCCTCTGGAAACCACGAGACCATCCGCCGCATCCCCGGATGTTCCATAGGCCATGCATCGCATGACGGTGCCTGACACGGAAGCAGCGAGAAAAGAATAGAAACGCCGAGAACGTCGAGAAATCTGATGAAGAAAAATGAGAGTCCATCGCTCAGGCACTGGCCGACGATCTCCAGGTCTTTTTGGATTCACGCTGATGATTGTCATGTGGTGCATGGCCTGTGCTCTCCGGCCAGTTCCCGTTCATCTTTCTCGTCAGAATTCTTTCACCCTTCCTCTGTCTTTCTTCTCCGGGTTTTCGGCCCTCTCCGTGTTTCCATACATCCCGGAGGACTTTGCACAAAAAGGATCGGGTCCGCTGTGCGGACCCGACGTTGAAGGACCTGCCTCGATTTTTTGTTCAAACCGAATCAGGAGAGAGGGATTTCTTCAGGATCAGACCAGTCCCTGGGCCAGAGTTGCCTGAGACAACTTCAGGAAAGCGGCAATATTGGCGCCGCGGACCAGGTTGCCCGGCGAGCCGAACTCTTCAGCGGCCTCGGCACAGGTTTTGTGGATGGACCGCATGATCTGCCGCAACTTGCCGTCAGTTTCTTCGAATGACCAGGCTTCCCGGGAAGCATTCTGCTGCATCTCAAGGGCGGACGTGGCCACGCCGCCGGCATTGGCAGCCTTGCCCGGGCCGAACAGGACGCCGGAATTCAGAAAGATTTGAACCGCGTCCGGAGTGCTGGGCATATTGGCTCCTTCTCCAATCGCGACAACTCCATTTTTCACCAGCAGCGTGGCATCCTTGCCACTCAGTTCGTTCTGCGTCGCGGACGGCATGGCAACATCGCAGGGAACCGCCCAGATGTTTCCATCTTTCTGGTAATGAGCTCCCGAGTGAACGGCAACATAATCTTTGATGCGGCACCGCTCCACTTCTTTCAGTCGGCGGAGAGTTTCGAAATTAATCCCGGCTTCATCGATAATGACTCCATCCGAATCGCTCATGGCGACCACGCGGCCCCCGAGTTCGGTCACTTTCTGGAGTGCGTACAAAGCCACATTTCCAGATCCGGAGACCACAACCCGCGTCCCTTCGAAGGTCTTGTTGCGGGTTTTCAGCATTTCTTCAACAAAATATGTGCAACCGTAGCCAGTGGCTTCCTTCCGGACCTGGCTGCCGCCATAGACGAGTCCCTTTCCGGTCAAGACACCTGCTTCGAACTTGTTGGTGAGCCGTTTGTACTGGCCGAAGAGATAGCCGATTTCCCGGCCTCCCACACCGATGTCGCCTGCGGGAACGTCGGTATATTCCCCGATGATCCGCCACAGTTCGGTCATGAACGACTGGCAGAACCGCATCACTTCCGAGTCCGATTTTCCTTTCGGGTCGAAGTCTGATCCCCCCTTGGCGGCACCGATCGGCAGGCCGGTCAGGGAGTTCTTGAAGATCTGCTCGAAGCCCAGAAACTTGACGATTCCCAGGTAGACCGAAGGATGGAACCGAAGCCCCCCCTTGTAGGGCCCCAAGGCGCTGTTGAACTGCACCCGAAACCCGCGATTGATCTGGATTTCTCCCTGATCATCCTGCCAGGGAACCCGAAAAATCAACTGGCGTTCCGGTTCACACAGACGTTCCAGAACTTTTGCTTCGGCATATTCCGGATGCTTGGCGAGGACTGGTCCGAGTGTTTCCACAACCTCGCGGACGGCCTGATGGAATTCCGCCTCTCCCTGATTCCGCTTGACCACATTCTGATAGATTGCTTCGAATTCTTCCGTCAGAGCCACGAATTCTTCTTCCTTTCTACAGGGACCAGGAGAGCCCCTCCCAGGGAGTGCCCGGTCCCGGCCAGCTGATTCCGACCGCAACCAAAGCGATTCAACCGCACAAAATCTCCGCACACGGAGAGAATGTCGATGCTTGCCGTGCGGAGAGAGTCCGCACACGGCGGAAATCATAGACGCCACGATGCCGGAAGCGAAGCGAAGCGGTTCGACATCGTTAAGAAGTTGTCAGGCATCAGCCCCGTGACATTTCTTATATTTCTTTCCACTGCCGCACGGGCAGGGATCATTCCGGCCAACTTTCGCATCGAAATTACGAATCGGATCGACCGCTTTGCCTTCCTGGCCCGCTCCCGATTCATCTCCCGGACCGCTGGTCTGGTACTCCTCCACGGCCGGCCGCGACGCCACGTGTTCCGCAGTCGCCTCCGACCACAATGATTCCAGAAATTCCGGAGAACTTTCCGCTTCCAGCCGAAAAACCGCTGACGTGGACTGTTCCGCGATGCGATCCCACATCTGTTCAAAGGCTTTCATCCCCTCCCGTTTGTATTCCACTTTCGGGTCCTGCTGGGCATAGCCGACCAACCCGATTCCGGAACGGAGATGATCCATGTAATACAAATGCTCTTTCCAGGCATGATCGAGCATCTCCAGCAGCAGGAACCGCTCGGCACGACCGAGTTCCGGCCGGTAGGCATCATCAATTTTCTGTAAACAGTATCGCTGTGCGGCGGCGGGAGTGAGCGGTTCCAGTTCCTTGGGATCGATCTGGATTTTGAACTGATCCCGCAACAGGCTGGTGATATGCGAAAGGGCGCCGTTGCGGGAAACATGTTCATCGGCCTGGTCAAATGCTGCTGCCAGCGCGGGCTGCAACTTCTCAAAGGCTTCCGTCGAAGGATAAGCCGCACGGCTCCGTTCAATGAGCAGTTCGGCCACCTGCGGACGCTCTTTTTCCTTCAACTGGTCCATTGTCAGTTGCGTCCGGAACCGATCGTTTGCCCACTGGACCAGACCTTCACGGTCTGATTGCTGTCCTCCCAGGTACTTGTTCATTCCGACCAGCACCGGAAAGCGGATCTCCCGTTCGTGGTATCGCTCGCGAACACGGGACTGTATTTCCGGAATGGCATTGGAAGCTGCATCGAGTCTGGCGATTTCTTCGGGAGCAATGACCACACCGAAATGGTGGTTCAGCCAGCCGGCCAGTTGCTTGTACCCGAAATCTTCCTGCAAAATCACGTCCAGCGGGGAATAATCGGTCCGGGCAATCGCCTCGCTGGCCCGCTGCGCCAGATAAATGGCGACTTCATCACGATCGAATTCGCCTTCCGACCGGTTTCCCCGGGCAATCTTCCGCAATTCGCGGTCATTGAGATTCAGGCCGAAATGATGATTGGCCCAGTTTGCCAGTGTCTGCCAGTTCCACTCCCGGGGATCCACATTGCTGGGGAGTGTTTCGTCCAACTGGTCTTCAATGGCCGTTTCCGCCTGGTTTTCGGCTTCCCGAGCCAGGTAATCCGTCATCTGTTCCTTATCCATGTCGCGGACATCATGCCAGTCGACGACCAGTCCCATGGCTTGGCTGGCGAACGAGGCGGCGGCTTCCCAGCGGTATTGCGGCTGAATGAACTGCTGCGCCCATTTACCAACCTGTTTGTCGAGCATTCCCATCAGAAGTTCGCGGCAGTTTTCCCCATCCAGAATCCGTTGTCGGTAGCTGTACACTTCCTTCCGCTGGAAATCCATGACTTCATCATATTCCAGCAGGCTCTTTCGCGATTCGAAGTGGCGTTCCTCAACCCGTTTCTGGGCTTTTTCGATCTGGCGCGACACCATGGGATGTTCGATGGATTCGCCTTCCTGCATCCCCAGCCAGGTGAGCATCGCCTTGACTTTCTCGCCGGCGAAAATCCGCATCAGGTCATCTTCCAGCGACAGGAAAAAGCGGCTCGATCCGGGATCGCCCTGACGTCCGGACCGGCCCCGCAACTGCAAGTCGATCCGCCGGGAATCATGGCGTTCCGTCCCGATCACATGCAGGCCACCCAGTTCAGCGACTTTACGACCGTCGGTCTTCATTCCTTCTTTCTGGGCAATTTCATCGGCAAGTTCGTCCCATTCCCGCTTGGGGACGTCCAGCCGGGAAGCATATTTATTTTTGAGTTTTTCCCAGGCCAGATGTTCGGCATTCCCCCCCAGAATGATGTCAGTCCCGCGACCCGCCATGTTCGTGGCAATGGTCACGGCATTGAGCCGGCCGGCCTGGGCGACAAATTCCGCTTCCCGTTCATGATACTTGGCGTTGAGCACGCTGTGTTTGACGCCTCGTTTTTCCAACAGTGACGAAAGGCGTTCGCTTTTTTCGATGGAGACCGTTCCCACGAGAATTGGTCGCCCGGTTTTATGAACATCGACAATCTCGTCCACAACCGCTTTCCATTTTTCCGGTTCGGACCGATAGATCACATCATGGTGGTTGATCCGCTGCATCGGGCGATTGGTGGGGACCGCCACCACGTCCAGGCCATAAATCTTGTAGAATTCATTGGCCTCGGTCATGGCTGTTCCGGTCATGCCGCACAGCTTTTTGTAGAGCTTGAAGTAATTCTGCAACGTGATGGTGGCCAGCGTCTGGGAGACTTCCTTGACGCGGACCCCTTCCTTGGCTTCCACGGCCTGGTGCAGGCCGTCGCTCCACTGGCGACCGTGCATTTTGCGGCCGGTATGTTCGTCCACAATGACAACTTCGCCATTCTCCACGACATAGTTCACATCTCGTTTATAGAGATAGTGGGCTTTCAGCGCATTGTCGATGAGATGCGGCCATTCCATGTTGCCGGCGGAGTAGAAACTTTCGACTCCCGCAAGATGTTCCGCTTTGCGGACCCCTTCATCGGTCAGATGGGTGGTGTGTTCCTTTTCCTTGACTTCGAAGTCGGTATCCCGGATCAGCTGCCGGGCAATCCGGTCCGCTTTGGGGTACTTGGTCACATCGTCATGGGCGGGACCGGAAATGATCAGCGGAGTCCGGGCTTCGTCAATCAGGATATTGTCAATTTCGTCGACAATGGCATAATCGAGCGGCCCCTGAACTTGCAGGTCAGCTGTGGGCTTCATGTTATCGCGGAGATAATCGAACCCGAATTCGTTATTGGTTCCATAGGTGATATCGGCAGCATATTCCCGTTGCCGCTCGTGCGGACGCATGGGAGACTGGATGGCTCCCATGGTGAGTCCCAGTCCCATATGCAGGGGCCCGATCCATTCCATGTCGCGTTTGGCCAGATAATCGTTGACCGTGACGACATGCACTTTTCCTTTGAGAGCGTTCAGATAGGCGGGCAGGGAAGCAACCAGGGTTTTTCCTTCCCCCGTCACCATTTCCGCAATTTTGCCTTGATTGAGAATATAACCGCCAACCATCTGGACATCGTAATGCCGCATCTGGAGATAGCGGACTCCTGATTCCCGGACAGCGGCAAAGGCTTCCGGAAGAATCTGTTCCAGCGTTTTCCCATCGGCCAGTTTTTGTTTCAGCGTCTCCGTGGTGGCCCGCAACTCTCCTTCGGAGAGTTTTTGCATGTCCGGTTCCAGCTGATTGATCCGGTCCAGCACGCTTCCGGGAACTGTATGGCTGTTCCCGTCCCGTTCACGGACATATCCAATATTGCGGATCGCCCTCTCATTAGAAGAGCCAAAAATACCCCGGATCATGCGTTCCAGCATGGAGGTCAGGGACGTAAAAAAATCCGCAACGTTATCAAAGAAATCCATGTCTCTGTCCAGAAGTTCCGAAAGGAACCATCAGCCCGTGACGCTCAACTCTGTTGAATCGTTCCCGGCTGACAATCACAATCCTGTTGATGTCGTTTCAGCCCGATGGATTGCATCAGACCAGGGCCGCGATGCTTGCAATCCATCCCACACCGATACCAGCGGCACCGGAAGAGAACTGCGAATCACCCACATTGGTAACGTAGGCAGATTGGCCATGGATTTCCATGCTGTCCGCAACGTCGACGCAACCCTGCAATCCAGAAAAGTTTATTTTGATCAAGACATTGGGTCAATATGCCTCGCCAGGCACTTTGTCCGGATTGAACAATCTTGCCACTTCTCATGCTCCGCCCACTCGGCGCGGGAAACTCTCAGTGGGGGAAGACCAACTGTGGAAAGAGATTTGTAAAACAGGGAACTTTGCATTAAATCAGGGGAAACGATACCTGAATTTTTGAAAAACAGGAACACCCGGATTGCAAAACCGGGGTTTCACAATATTGAAGATGAGATAGGAATTTTTGGAAAGTCTGCTGAATTTGACAAATATCTTTGTTTCAAATATGCCGATCGACTTTGACAGACCTCTCGGATGCCGTTAGGCTGATATGTATTCGTCTTTTATAGTATGTCATTTCCGTCTTACTCCGTCTGATCGTTTCTGAGTATTTGAGGGGGTGTCCCCAAAACAATCGAAGTTGGGTTCCTGTCTCGCGTTGGAATCCCTGAAAATCCGGACTGTTTGGAAATCGCAGCGAAATCATCGCACCGACGCGATCGCTGTTGGTTTTGCATCCGGAAGATGGAGTTGAAGTCGATGCGACATGCAGAGCTGAAGGTGATTTCCGGGAAGCAGACTGGAAGTCTGATTCCACTTCCGGCAGGAAAATTTTTGATCGGGCGAGAAGAAGATTGCCATTTGCGCCCGAATAGCGACACCGTCAGTCGCCATCATTGCGTTTTTACAGTTGATGATTTCACCGTGCGTCTGCGGGATCTGGGCAGCACCAATGGCACCATGGTGAATGGCGAACGGATTCGCGGCGGCGTGATGCTCAACACGGGAGACATTGTCTCCATCGGAAAAATCGAATTCGAAGTTCAGATCCACGATCTTTCGCTGGAAACAGTTGCCGAAATGCAACTTGAAACGGACACTCGCGTGGGACAGCCCCTTTCTCCCGAGGCCAGTCCTCCTGAAACGGCTCCTCCAGCTGTCGGAACGTCAACTGTCCATGTGAGCAGCGGGGATTCCTCCTACCAGATCCCGGCTGCTGAAACGATGGTCGATTTGTCGACTGCCGACGCTGTTTCCCATGTGGAACAACCTCCCACGGGAGATACCCAATTCACGGCTCCTCTCCAGCAGATGCCCATGCAGCCGACGCTGGGCTATCCCCCCATGGGGTATCCCCAGATGATGCCCCCCTATGGATATCCGGGTTATCCTGGGATGTATCCACAGCAAATGGGCTATCCGATGCCGGGTTACGGAGCCCCCATGCCCATGCAAATGCCGATGGGGGGGCAGCCAATGCCAGCGCCAGTCGCTGAACCGGAGCCAGAACCGGAAGCATCAGCCCAGCAATCCAGGTTCCCGGATGCCTTGGCAATTAAGCTCCCCGATCCATCGGAAACCGGTGTCAAACCCCCCGCTCCCAAACCGGCTGCGCCTGCTGGTGGAGACCAGAAAACCGCTGAGGCAAAAGCGAAAGAAGAAGCCCCCAAAATGGCGGATGACATCATTCAGCAATATCTCAAACGCCGCCCCACGACGGGCGACAAGAAGTAACGCAGCCCCTCCGGCACTGACGTTCGGACGCTGCTCTCAACCGACAAAATTCAGGTCGGTCTCACGGCATTCACCAGACCGGAAACCGGATCAAACTTAGTCAACATATCTGGCTTCAAGAGCCCATAGCCCAGGTGACGCCTGGGCTGTTCAGTTTGTGGTTGTGTTTTTGTTCCGTTTTTGTCGCGCCCAAGGGGGGGGATTTTTGAAACGCAGAGAGCGCCGAGGACGCTGAGAAGAAAGACGGAGTGATGTCAGTCAGGTAGTTCGTAGGGTGTGGTCGAGGCCGGATGGAGAGGGCTGCTGCAAATCAGA
>Ga0182738_1001538_pt1 | contig 28676 bp, 24 predicted proteins | sample eDN5th30CBELigMG_FD_128876 | JGI IMG/M metagenome (GOLD analysis project Ga0182738, IMG submission 128876) | Enriched Miracle-Growth compost microbial communities from Emeryville, California, USA - eDNA 5th pass 30_C BE-Lig MG (version 2)... ...
AACCTGCCTGGTAATTTCGAATACAAGCGAATTACAAATTACAAAATTAATCCGCAGGGGGAGTCGAACCCTAGCCCTAGTGCACGAAAATTCACTCCGTCCCACTGAGCCACTCGGACTCCCAAAACTTGAATTTCCTTTCAAAAATTTTTTCCAAGGCAAACTCATGAATTCTCTCGGATTTGTCAAATTCCCTATCAATTTGTGTTGGAATTTGGAAAATTCAAGATTGAAAAATTATTTTACAGAATTTTTTTTGAAAACAGAAAAATCATTTTTTTGGACCAAAGAGATTTTCTGAAAAAAAAAATTTCCATTTATTTTGCAAAAAATTCTCAAGATTTGAGAAAACCAACTTTTCAAAGCCAAGCAAGCAATCCAAACATTAAAAAAAAAATTATCTTTGCATCCAAAATAGTTCATTTTTTGTAATCTGTACAAATCCAAAATTCGAGGGAAAAAATTGCAGGATTTCAACCTGATTCAAAAACAAGATGAGGCCGACTTCCGTCTCACCTTTCACTTCTTCTTTTTCAACACCAGATATTGATCATCTTCCATCAGATAAATTTCATTTTCAAATCAAACACCCTTCATTTCATTTATCAGATGATATTTTCGCCAAATTTATATATAAAGTATTATTTCCCAATTAAATAGTTTGATCTTTGAATAAAAATGGCTTCAAAATCTGCAGATATTTTATTGAAATACAGCCTTCTTCCTTCATTTATTCAAAATACCAGCAGCTTGGAAAATAATGAATTGAGTAGCTCTGTAGCATGGACTTTGTCATTTGCTGATAACTCAAATTCTATCCTGAATTACGTCAGAGTATCTAAAAGCTTAAATGGCATTTTAGCAGGCACTGTGAATACACAATCATTGAATAAAGAAATTGAAGAAACAATCGATATCCTTCCTTTTAACGTTGCTTGCAACGGCTTGCTTTTCGCTGTTGATCTTATTGATCAAGCTCAACAAACAGAAATTGCAAAAAAGATTTCTCATGAACTCACAAAAAACGCTGCTTTCAAAAACCCCATCAACTTCCTTTTTGTCAAAAATACCATCACAGGCAAAGACATCAGCAACGATGATTTACTCTGCTTAAGAGTTGAGAATGGCGAAGCAAAAGTTCTCAGTGTTTCTCATGACAAGCAAGAAACTGCTTTAGTGGAGCTTTCTAAGCAGTATTTTGGTGTATTGACATATTTAGCTCTTCCCGTTGTGACTCAATCCACTTTCCTGGACGGAGCTCAGGAAGGAGTCCAAGATGCAATTCTTAATTTTAGAAACACCGAACTCCTTTTCAGCCTCGATGGTGAAGGAATAGAAAACAACAAAGACAAATTAAAAGATTGCTTAAAAAATTTGAAACAATCAGCCAAAAAGGGCAAAGATGAATTCAACAACTTCCTTTGTTTCATCCCAATTCAAGAAGCCAATCTTCTTTTCTCAAAAAATCCTACGAGTAACAACTATCCAAATGGCATCTTGATTGAAAAGAAGCAAACTATCCTCTCAAATCAATTCGAGCTTTTGGGCTACTTCAAGTACGAAGGTGATCTTCAAACTCAAATTCAAGATTTTGGAAAATACATCAACCAAAAGATCAAGACGGTTATTAAGGCCCAGCTTGAAAAAAAGGATCAATCCTTTGGAAAATCTGTCACCACTTTTCTCAATAATTTCACGGGGCTTGGCTTCACTATCACCCTTAGAAACGCAAATGACGAGGAGAATTTACAAACAAGAAAATTCTATCACACTAAGCTCCATTTCCCAACTGATAAACCATTGATGAGAGCTTGCGATAGTCTAAACGTCGCCAGAAAATCTCTTGAGTTGGACACTTCAGGAAAGCTCAGAGACGTTCACATCGGTTTGAATACACCAGGAGTTGCTGGCGGTACCAAGTATATTATCTACGGAAGCTACATCTACTCTCATTACATGCAAGATTCATTTGATGACCAGGGCTGGGGATGTGCCTATAGATCTCTTCAGACTGTGCTCTCTTGGTTCAAGGTCCAAAGACTGGTGCCAGATTTCAAAATACCAAGCATCCCAGAAATTCAAAAAATATTAGTAGACCTTGGAGATAAGCCCGCTAATTTCGTTGGCACAAAAGAATGGATTGGCGCTTTCGAAGTCAGTCTCGTCTTGAACAAACTCCTCGATGTTGAAAGCAAGATCTTGTTTATCAGTAGTGGAGCAGAGATTCCAAGCAAAGCTCGTGAGCTCAAGGAGCATTTCCTGAATGAAGGTACTCCAATTATGATCGGAGGTGGCGTTTTGGCATATACATTACTGGGTATAGACTACAATGAGGAAACAGGAGATATCAAGTTCTTAATCTTGGATCCCCATTATACTGGAAGTGATAATTTGAAAAATATTCAAGATAAAGGATGGATCGGCTGGAAAGAAAGTAAATTATTCGTTGATAGTGCGTTCTATAACTTCTGTTTACCCCAAAGAAAAAAGTTCATCTAATATGGGTTGCTGATATTCATGATATCTTTATAAAACAACAATAACTTGATGATAGTTTTGTCAAATCAAATCTAATCTAATCTAAATGCTGTCTTTTTCTCAATTTTATTAAAAATATTAATTGAACTTTGAATTAATTTTTTTTTTTTGCAGCTGATGGAAGTGGAAAAGGAAAAAGAAAAGGACGTTGCGGAAATGTATGTCAGATTCCAGAAGGACCTTGAGTTTGTTCAGATGTTGGCGAATCCCTATTACATTTCATGTTTATTCAAGCATGTGCCGCATCTCTCTTAAAATTTTCCTAGATCTTGTCCAAAGAAATTATTTCCAAGACAAGGCTTTCTTGAATTACCTCAAGTATCTTGATTATTTCAGAGAAGTCGAGTATATAAAGTTTATCCAGTAAAATTACGACTTGGTTTTCAGTAATGTGACCTCATTAGATATCCTCAATGCCTAAAAATCCTGGAACTTATCCAAAAAGAGCGATTTAGACAGTAAAATAGTGAATAAATGTTTGGTCTCACCTTGTGTATTTAGGTACTTGGTTTTCCCAGAGGTAGCTCGAGATATTTGTGATCAACAATATTTCCATTGGCTCGATTTGGGACAAGTTGAAAAACCTCAAGCTCAAGAAAATGGTGCTGCAGGTGATCCAGACAATAAAGAGAACCAGCAAAGCGAAACTGTCAATCAAAATGCTCAGCCTCAAGTGAACGACCAAATGCAAGAAGAGTTTAGCTAAATTCTTGAGAAAATGGGTGGAAAAATTTTCAAAAAAAGGATCGAATTGAGTGATTAGATCTCATTATTCCAAAAAAATGTAAAATAAAAAAAACTTGTTTGATTGCAAAGAGTCTATACCAGTAATTTATGTAAGAAACTATTTTATTGAGTAATAACTGAACTGGCTGTATCATTATATTATCAATTCTCAATATTTTCACCCCTTGGAATTTTTTTTTTGTGAGAGACTTCCTGTTCAATAATATATATTCCCAAAACAGAATCGAAAATAACTGAAATATTGAGAAGTTTACAATTAATACAAATAAATAATCGATCATTGTATTAAAGTTTTATTGATTTGGTGAAAATCTATTCTGATGTCGCTTCTTGAATATGATAGAGTTCTTCTTGAGCTCGCAAGCTTAAAGAATTACTTTTTTGACAAACTTGCTTCTCCCATTGAGACATTCCATTCTCCTCAAGCAAGCGTCCCTCCTTTGGTCAATCAGAATCCACATGAGAATTTTCCAGGTTCAGGTTCAGGAAGAGAACAAGCTATAACCATTGAAAGTGATGAAGAGAATGGAGGTTTAGGCATGAAAATAGAGGAATATTCAAACGTTACAATCCCTTTGAAAGCTTCAAGTCTATCAACAACTCCAAGAAAGGGAGGTTCATCGACCAAGAAAAAAGTTATCAGGAAAAAAGTCATAAAACCTGTGGCGATTCAGACTCGCAATTCACCGACTATTGATAAGAAACTGTTTCCTGCTAAAGCCATCGGGAAAAAAGCCTTAAAAGCAACGAAGCATACTCACAAAAATGAAGAGACCATAAAAACCAGGCTCAGAGGCTCATTAAAAAAGAATAATTAGGAGTTTTTTGGTAACAACATCAACACATTGTACTTATCCATAAAATCATATTTAACATCTTCTTGTGCCATTTCTGTATCTATCTTTAAAGTTAATAGTATAATTTTATCTACAGTTATACAAATCCAAATGCAAATTTCCTCAACACCTACAATTAATGCAGAGGCAGAAAGCTTGTTACTTAAGCAAATCAATGCTGGCTTTGCTAAATTAGATGCCAGTGAACTTTCCTTGAGCCCTACCTCTTTGGGAAGCTCAAGTGAAACCATAAAGAGCGCCGAAAAGTCGGTCGGCAAAAATGATAATGTCAAGACCACACGAAGCTCCGCCACTGAGGCTCAATCCGGAACCAAGAATAGGCTAACAACCTCCAGAGACTACAGTAACTGCCTTATTTGCGGATGGAGCTTCCCACATAGCTTCAAAGGCGAAGAAAAAAATTCGCATGTCAACAGATGCATGGAGAATAAAAGTGACAAAGATCGCAAGTTCTGGCTCAAATGTGAGGGAAATGTGAAGCAATACGTGTAAGAGCCTGTTTGCTCATCTTTAAAAATTATAGGCACGGTTTTGAGGAGTATCTCAGAGAATCCACTGGTAGCAGAGCCAAAAATTTTAAATCAAACGAAGCGGGGGACCTTAAAGACTCTCCTCAGTCTGTCAGTACCACAACCCAGGCTCATAGACCAAAGAAGTCAAAGAGCAAAAAGGGTCAAGATGCAGGTAAGATTTGTTGTTTTCAGCAAACTCATTCGTTTTCAAGGAAGACAAAAATCTGGTGATTTTGCCAACTTTGAACCGGTAATGAACAAAAAAATTAAAATTGAAGGTAATATAAATTGCATTGAGAGTATATGAAGTTGACTTTTTAAGGTGACTTGTCTCCTGTTGAGCCCTACAAAAAAAAATGGACCAATGTCTTAATGTTGCCTGTGGTCAGAACCTTGGTTTTTGACCCCAGCAAAGAATTTAAAGGAAATCCTCGAAAATAATTTTCAATATCTCTCTCACCTGAGAAAATTTTATTTTATACATTTATTGATGATATATATCATCATCTATTCAAAAGAAGACATATATATGACTTTATTGTGTAAAAAACAAATCAAGTCAAAGTGCAAAGTGTTAAATTAAAAATTGACTCTCAGTTTATATTTTTTAATAACACTCATTATTTACTTCTTACAACATAAGATATAATCATTTAAATCAATTTAAAAATAAGATTATTATCATATTATGAATGGACTTAACATTTCTCATGGCTAAAAAAAACTATTTTACTTCTTGATTTCCCTCTTCTTCTTGAGCTGGGCTTTGGTTCACAGGATTTTGTTTTTGTTCAGCAAGCGAAAAGAGTTCATTGAGCGCTTTATAAGTATGTTCCATAATGACTCCATATTCATCGATGTTATCGAATGATAGGAAGGCATGTGGCATTCCTTCATAAACAAGCATTCTGATGTCCTTATTGAGAGCCTGCATTTTGTGCAGGAATTTCCAATTGTCATCATGTAATGGATCGTTCTTTCCGGTGGTAATTCTAATTGGAGGAAGTTTCTTCAAAAGCTCGTCGCTAGCAACCCTTGGACTTAAAAATGGATCAGTAAGGGGCACAAACTCAGAAGGGATGTAAGCTTGGATGCAGAGATTCAATAAACTGCAGGGGAGCAGCATGTCTTCGACTGAAAGCCAATAACTTGGGGAAAAGTTCTTGGGGTACATATTCAAAGCAGGATAGGCGAGGAAACAACCATCAGGGACTCTGATTCCCATCTTTATGGCTCTCAAAGTCACTGCCATCGCTAAATTACCTCCTGCTGAATCGCCAGCCATGATGATTTTGTCAGTTTTGATGCCGAGTAAAGGCTCCGCATAGTTGATGATCCAATTATAAGCCTGCCAAATATCATCGAGTCCTGCTGGATAGGGGTAATCAGGAGCGAGTCTATAATCAATGGAGAAAATGATTTTGTTGAGATTTTTGGCCCAGCGATACAAATAGCCACGATGAGAAGCTGATGATCCCGAGACAAAACCACCTCCGTGGATGTGAATGATAATTCCATCAGCATTTACAAGAGAATAGGACTTTTTTCGGTCCAATAACTCGTTCACTTTATTCATTGCCTTCATAGCCATGGCTCTCGCCTTTTCAGAGCCGATCCCCTTGATCACAAGTGGGTTGGGGGAGATGATTCTGGTAATGACTGCATTTGCTTGCTTTTTGAAAATCGAATCGAGAATAATTTCTTTTTTGGAGACCAGGTCCGGAGGAGTAAACTTATTCTCCAAAATCGTGTTAAGGCTGTTTTCCTCATACTCCTTCAGGATGGTTTCTCTGGTTATAGCGGGGAAAAGACGATGGAGATAGAGCTTCTTGTCATAGTCAATAATTGGGAGTGCAATCTTTTTGATTTCTTTGACCCATTTTTTCTCAGGGAAATTCCAAACTTGGAAAGCTGAATCCATCTTGGGATCGCAAAGATAAAGCGAGGATTTCGTCTCAGCTTCTTTTGGTTTGGTTCCATAGTAGAGTCCGCTCATCACAGTTAGGAATCTGTCCTTGATGTTGTCCATATTAGATTGGGTGCTCTTGTAAACCATTGCATTCGCAATGGTCAGAACTGTATATAACTTCTTCCACTGGTTTTGCAGCCCTTCTTTATCAGGAAAAGCAAAGATTTCTGACCCCTCGTAAATTTTCTTCCAGGTCTCTGAATCTTGTCCTTGGCAAAAGATATTGTCTTCTTTGAACAAAACTGCAAAAGGTAAGTAATCTAAAATTGTTTCAATCTTTGATGTGACAATCTGGACGTGGTCAAGTTCTTCAAGATCAGTGCTGATTAAAATGGTACCATCATCTTTTACAACGATAAATGTGTCGGTGGCTCTTTCAGCTTGCTTTATCACCAAGAAAAGAGCACTTTCAAAGGCTTGATTTAGTGAGACCAAGCAAATGTCTTCTTTCTTTGTGATCGCTCTGTAGCCATCAGAGACGGGTGAGTACCTTCCGATCAGGTCCTGAATTTCTTGCTCTGTTGAGCTTTTAAGAATATCTTCAAAAAACTCGAGGTTCAGCTGAAGAGTTTTGAGTACATTGATGAGCCTCACAAACTTCTGCGACATTTCCTCTTTGTGGTACTTGGGCTCGAAAATGATTTCATGCTTTGCATCGATCCTTTGAATTAGATTGATTGCTTTGCTCAGATTATGAAGGACGTTCTTATCAAGAGCCACAGTCTCAACCTTGGGAGACATATGATCAAATGAAACGAGGTTCTCCTGATTTGGCTGAAGAGGGCTCAGTTCCATTTGCAATTTGAGGTTGTTGACTGGCATGTCAACTTGAGGGAAAGGATAACTATCAGAATCAATCATTCAGTCTGGTTATTTTCTTCAATAAAGTCAAATTACACGACAGCAAAAAAAAATTAGTCTGTATTATGGACGTAATTACGTTGTACAAACTTATGTAGTTTTTTCATACAATAGACTTTAAAACTCGTCAGAGTTTAATTTAAGGAAAATTCACGACTCAGATTTTTTTCAATCCAGAAAACAATAAATATGTTTGTTTGACGGCGAATAATTTCTGACAAATCTAAAATCTTCTTCTGTATCATCACTTGTGATTTCGAAAATAGACATTTCACAGCATCATTGATTCATGTCTTGAATAAAAAAGTCAATTTCAATGAAAATTTTTATTGGGTTTATTTCAAAGAGTCCCTCAAATTCTGCTGTTTCCTCAGATCATCCTCTTGCTTTTGGAAAAAACAACGAAACCTCACTATTTTAAGAAAGAAAGATAAAAGTTATTTTCAACTCCAAAGTTTATTTTTCTCTTTAATTCAATTCCAACAAGAAATCCCGGCCTAATTTTTAGTTTTCTCTATTTCATTTTTCAACTCAAAAAAAACTCCCCCAGAATTTTATTTCAATTTGCAGAGTTTCAGTTCCCATCAAAATATTTCAGAAAAATTCGATTTAAATTCATCTGAATACCTCAAAAAGTTGAATTTGATCTTCAAAACATCTCCATATAAAAAAAAATCTGTTTCCAATGATGAAAAATTTCGAAAATGAATTCTCAATTTCAACAAAAATGAACCAAATAGTTTTTATTTTTCTATTACAGAAAATAAAATTTCGATGGTTTCCTTTTAATAAAATTTTAAGTTTCTGAAAAAAGTTTTTGTTTTCTCAAGGAATTAAAGAAATATAATTCACCTTGAATTTTGCATTTTTCTAAAATTAGCAAAAAATTAGTTTTCTCGAAAAATCTATATTGGTAATATGAAGATGTAAAAATAAATTGACATTTTATGTAAAAATTCTTTCTCAAAATAATTTAGTGGTGATATTTCTTGATAAACTCACGCTCTTGTCCATGTTTCTGGGCTTGAGGACCCCCTTGATTTTCCTTTCTGTAAAATCTTCTTTCAAATTCGCTAATGTCATCATACATATCTGAGATATCGTCAATGCCACTTCTGCTACTGACAGTTTGCGAAAACTCAATATCAGCAACATTTTTTTCTGAAAATTCTCTTTGGTTTCTTTCAATCACTGATTCATCATCAATATCCGAGGGGTCAGATTCGATCTTTCTTTGCTCGATGCTGGCTCGATAAATTCCAGACTGCTCGTAAGAAGATTTGGGAGTTGCAACCAAATCAATAACTTTATCGATAGGTCCTGTATACTTGGGAGTAGTCTGCTGCTTTTGTTCTTTGTAAACACCAGCCTTTGCTGCATTTCTCTGATCATCAGCTGCGTCTTCACTATTCTTCCTTCCAAAATTAACCGCTCTAATTTGTTCCTTATACTCTTTTGCTCTATCCTGATTTGCTTGGACTAATGATGGGATTGATTAAATCTCGTTAAATTAAAATAATTATGTACATGAAGCGTTGGGGAGAATCATTCGAGAGACTTGTTGACTTTGATCAATGCGAGAGGGCTCGGTTCCTCCACTGATCAGAATTGCTTTTGGTGAGCTTTTTTGAGGAGGCTTTTGAGACTGTTGTTGTTGTTGGAAAGAGTTTCTTTGAATCTTTTTAGTTTCCAAGAAATTTTTCATTGTTGGAATTTTTTGAGAAGTCTCAAATCTATTTGACTTTGAGTGAGAGTGAGAGTGGGATTGAGATTGGATGAATTTATTTGGTTCTGTTCGGGTTGGAGACTTTTTAAGAATACTTGGATTATAAGCTTGTGGAGCTCTGATGAAAGATCTTGAGATTTCATGAGACGTATCCTGTCGAGGCTCTCTTTCGAATTCCTCGGTCAGGAAATTATTATTCTCTCTTTCATCTTCTCCTCTTTGTTCACTTAGATCCTCATATGTCCTAAATATCAATTAGATGATTTTTCCCCCCAATTTACAGTTTCTTTTCACCAAAATCGAGTTGGAAGTCAGACCAAAAGAAGGGATTTTGTTGTAAACCATCCAAGGCTTCATAAATATTTTCACGAAGATTATCATCAATCGTTAAAACAGAAACTATGCCCTTGATAGTTCCAATAGCCAAGTAACTTCCTTCATATGAAAAGGCTAGGGTAGAAACGGTTTGAAGACGGTGAATTTGACCAAGATATTCGCCAGTCCAAACTTCAAATAATGATAGCATCGTTTGCTCTCGATTGATATTTCGATCAGTTAAACCTTGACCTCTTTCTGGTGAGTACGATTTTATCGAATGGAATGATTTTTCAAGACCAACACCATCATAATTGATAAATGGTGAAGCAACAACAACATAAAGTCCTGATGGGTCCAAAGCAATTTCTAATTTTTGGGTTAACTTTCTCGAAAACCTTTATCACTTACTATAGCTTAATTTTGGCATTTCGATTTTAGCTTTGATTTCTCCTGTTGCAATTTTGAAAATATACAAGAGGTTTTCATTTGACAAAACCAGGAGGTAATCGTTTGAAGCATGAATTGCATAATCAAGAACTCTTCCTTGCAAATGGTAGTTTGCGAGGACAATGCTATTGAGATATCCTTGACTCTTGACGACTTGGTGCAATCTCAATGTGCTGATGTTGTGCACTGCGATGATTCTCTGAGCGGTTTCCTTGCTTGAGATATATGGCTCTGAGATATAGCTTGAATTTCCGTAAGGAGATGCTCCTCCCGCATACTTGATTTTAATAACAGAAGAGTTCTCTTTATGGAACTTGTCGCTCTTTGAGAATGAAAGATTGTCATTTTCAATCAATCTTATTCCGAGGCAGAATTTTTGTTTGCTTGCGATATCAACGACAGGTTCTTCGAGTTTTAGTTGTTGGCTTTCAAAAGACTTTTGCCTTTCCATGACAAAACAAGTTCCATTTGAGAACGAGACTCCCAAGAATTGGCTCCCAAGTGAAATTTCTTTGATTTTAAACCCTCCCACTTGCTTGAACCTTTTGACCTCTCCACTTACTAAATCGTAGATATGTAAACTTCCTTGGTTATCTCCAGCATAAATTTCATTATTTATCCAATCAACTTGGAGGCATGTGATTTTATATCTATTTTCTTTGGGCCGGAAAACTGGGTCCTGGAAGCCTCTTGAATTTGAAAGAGTTGAGGCGTAGGGCCCGTTAACAGGAGGATAAATGCAATATGACTCCCAACGGTCTCCAACGTAGCTCCACACACGGATGGAACCATCACTACTGCATGTAACAAAGCGCTTCTTTGAAGATGGCTCCCAATGGATCTCTTTCACCTTTTTTGAATGACCAGACACAGAGCCAATGACTTTTGCCTTGTCCATATCATAAACAAAAATATTATCATCAGCATATTTCAAAGTCAAAATATTATGTGTTCCTATTTAGAATGAGAATGAATTTTTATCATATTGTTACTTGACATTGCTAATTTGACAAGAGTTCTATTTTCGACAGGCTCGGGCTGCTCGTGAGTTTGCTTCTTGAATTGGTACACATCTTTATATGTTGTCATTTCTGATTTTCTGGAATTTCTGGCTGTTCTAATGACACTAGAAACATCCTTCAGCGACTTCAAAAACTTCATGGAGCTCAGCTGATAAATCTCAATTTCGCCTTGAAGCGATCCGAGGAAGAGATAGTCAGAATGCAGGGTTATGCACGAATAAGAGAGAGTTGGATGCTTCAATGAACTCACAAGTTGTCCCTAATGATGATTATTACTCTTCCATAAAACCTCCTCCAACCTCTTTGTTTAGAATGAATAATCTTCCTTGTCTTGTTGTAAAGAGGAAAAACTGGGCCAAGGTGCTCACAACAGAGTCGACAAGGTCTTCTTTGACATGAATTCGGTGCAAGAGATCAAGTCTGTCTCTGTCGTATCTCCAGTATTTCACTGTTCGTCTCTCTGCAACAGCAAAATCGATCTGTCGAGAATCATCAAATAGATGCAATCCCAGGCAAACTTCTTGGTTTTCCTCATTATTGGTGGCAATAAGACTCAAATTGTTTAATTTGAAATCCCACAAAGTTAAAGAGTATTGATCTCTGTAGTTTTCAGCAAGGATGATTACTTCACGCTTCTTGGAGTAAGCACAGTGGAATGATTGAACACTTTGGTTTTTCTTTTGGGTTGGCAAGTAGATTTGGTGGATTCTTGTCATTGTCTGCCATTCTGTGATGAAAATAGAAGGCTTGTAACCACCATCAACAGATAAGAGATATTCATAGTTTGGTCCGAAAAACTTTATACAAGTTGCAGTACAGTCATGAGGGTGGATCATCAGTTTCTTATCCATCTCAAGGTCCCACAAAGTCACATAGCAACCTAACTCCTTTAAAGTACTCGAATTTCAATCTTCTAACCTGATTCATAAGCCACCACTCTCTGATTTGGATGAAAGTCAAAAGTGCTTGATCCTAAAACATTATACACGAGAATTGCATTATTCAATCAACCTCCATTGTTGCCAATTATGTCAAAAAGTCCATTATTGATCATTCAAAAAGAAAATGTCGAAATCTAAAACAGTTTTTTTATCAAAAATAAAGGAATCTAATATCAATAAAACAATATTTAATTAATATTTAGTAGAATATGAAATGATTCTTTCCATAAAGTAAACTATTCTCAGGAATTTGCAAATATGACATTACGACTTTTCCTTGATTTTCAATTATTGTTGAACTGAAAAGAAAAACCTCAAAAAATGATTGATATCGAGAGAAGAAAAATGGAGAAGAACTTATTTGAATTTTTCTATTTGATGCAACTTTGTTTTGCAAAATTTTCACCTTACTTCGGGACAAACCTTTCAAAAGAAATTTTTTCAAAAATATCGACAATTCAGGAAAAAATTTGCAATATTTTAGCATTCTCCTCCAAAACACTTCTTTATCTCAGAAAACTACAGAACGTTTGGATTTCTATTTCTTGATTTTTGCAACTCTAAAAATTTCGCAAAACTGACGAAAAATTGGACAAAATTAAACAAAAAACTAGAGTTTCACAACAACAAACTTTTTTTTGTTTGCCAAAATGCAAAATTCTCAGATTTTTCTTCAAATTTTTCACTTTCCATTTTCCCCTCAAAATCTCCAATGTCTTGTGAATTCAAAGATCTCCACAAAATTCTAAATTGCCTTTGGCAACTGAAAACCGTTTCAAAACTCCTCAATATTGTTTTTTTTTTATTTATTGCTTGTTCTTTAAAATTCACCTCTTTTATGTCCTCGATTTTTACAAGCTTTCTGATTTTGACCAAATCAAAATTTTTGAGTTTTGAAAAGCAAGAAATTTGACATTAGAATGGCATCTTTCCGTAAAGATTTTATCATTAGGAGAACTTTTCTCACAATTTGTTGGCGTACCTCTGAAATCGACAATAAACAAAAACTTTATATTTTCCAGTCAGATAAAGTTTTTCTTTAGAAACCAATTGGGATACATATATCACATGGAATACGAGTATGAATAATTTTTTCCAGCATAAAAATTTTTACATTCTATTCTCTTTCACAAATTGACCTGATACAACCAAATTTGCTCAAATTATTTGATTATTCAACGACTATATGAAGAATCACGAGATGAGGAACGAGATCTTGAACTTGAATGCTTTCTTTTTCTAATTCAGCGAATTACTTTCAATAATCCCTTGAGAATAAAATTATTACTTTTCCCTTTCTTTTTCTTTATGTTTTTCTGATTTCTTGGAGCTCTTTCGACTCTCTCTATCTTTATCTCTTTCCTTCTCTCTTTCTTTTTCTTTATCCTTCTTTTTCTTCTTTTCAGACTTGTCTTTATTTTTGCTTTTTTCCTTCTTCTTTTTCTTTTTGGATTTTACATCTTTTGTTTTAACTTCGTCATCGTCACTTGGAATCACTGCGTTCAAGTCTTCCTGATTTTCTCACAAATTTATTAAAAGCTATCCGCAAAAATTACATTGTCCAATCCAGGAGTTAGAAAGTTCATGCATTGATAAGAGAAATGTCCAGCTATTTTATTTCAGTAACAAAAAAGGTATTTCAAATGTACGCTTTCCACATCTTTTACAAGAAACTACAGATGGCTTCTCTTTTACTGCATTCTTTTCCAATCTGGACATAACGTTTCTGAGCTCATCATGCTGCTGATTCATTGGATCTTCTCGATCATCTTTTCCTTTGGATTTTCCTCCAATTGCTCTCTCCCAGACTGCATGGGTAGCAAAAGCGCCATCAGTACCTTGATTTCATGAGAAAATAAAGAATCAGGCTAATTACTGAGACGATTCTCGATAGGAATTTGGCTTTGAATTTTCTGAAAAATAAAAAAGTTTTTCCTTGCGAAATTTGAAAATTATTTTATAAAAATCACAATTTTGTGCCCAAAAAAGGGATTCCAAGTTGTCACTGAAGTGTATCATCATATTTTCTGAGAATTCAATTGCTTTCTCTTTTACATTTAAGGCAAGCTAAAAAAATCTTTTGGTGTGTTGGCGTCCCAAAGTTTTTAGATGAGAGAGTAATATTTCAGTTAATATTGCCAAAAAAAGAAATATTTTTTTAGTTTAGTTCAAGCAAATATGGTAAAACAAGTATGTTTACTTTCCATCCTCTTTCCAATCTCATACACTTTAGGAAGCACAAGACGCAGCATTTGGAGCACGTCTCTTTTATAATGGGATAATGATATCAGCGCTTGGCTTGTTTTTATGGTATGATAACAATCTTCGAAGAGCCATTATAGCTTTTGATGTTCCCTATTTTCTTTCATTTTTCGCTCTCTATGGAATCTCATACTATCTTTACTTGAAAACTGGGGCTAATCCTGGATATGTTGACCTACCTGCGGATTCTGAAGGAGATCATATTGAATTGACGAGTATATTGATTGATTCTACCAAGTTCCCTCTTACAAAAACTTTTCTAGTTTCCAACTCTGGGCAAAATGACGGTGCAGAGTCGCTTTTGCAACCACCAACAGCCCTCAACTCAAATGAAAACATCCAATTAACCCCAGACGGCAACCTTGTGAAACAACATGATGAAGGAAAAATTCAACCCAGACCCAAAAGAAAAGAAAACTCTTGGATGCCTGAATTGAGATATTGTGAGCATTGTAAAGTACACCAACCATATCGTACAAAACATTGTGATAAATGTGAAAGATGCGTTTACAAATTTGATCATCATTGCTTCTGGATGGGTCAATTTTGAAAAATTTTAGAGAAATCTTATCAATATAGGTGGATGCATTGGAGAGCTCAATCATGGGAAGTTTTGGCTATTCTTGTTTTTCCAAACCATTTTGCAATTCTGGGCATATCTAATTGTAAAAAAAACGTCTTTTTTTTATATCTGATTTGTCAAATCATAGGCTGACTCAGGATTGGATTTTGGTTATGAAAAAGGAATGAAGGATGCAAAATCAGAAACACACAGCAGCACTTCTCCATATACAACAACAGAATATGGAGCATTCATGACATTTACTGTGATCATCTTTTTGGCCTTCATATTTACAGTAATTTCTTTGCTGAGAGTTGTTAACCTGACATTGAACAGGCTGTGCTATGTGGATTCCATACATTTTTAATCCTTACAAATCAATCTACTTGGGAATATATGAAGAAAGACAGGATCAGCTATTTAAAAATCTATCCAGGTAGTTTTTACCCCTTTAGTCGAGGACCCTGGGAAAATATCAAGATGGTTTTCCTCCACAAAAATCGAGTCAGGTAAAGAGTTACGAGTGAATGAAAACTGAATTTACGAATAGAGAGTGGGAACTTCCTCCTGTTGAAGAAAGTAGACGTCCCAAAGGTTTCAATTGGTGCGAAAATGAATATTGGTCATGTTGCTAAATAATATTTTTTTTGTATTTTAGAAGAAATGATTACCAGTCAGTATTAATTGTATGACTTGAACTACTCTTTGCTTTCGAGAAAATAATCAATGTGATTTATGAACTTTTTTACAAGAAAAATGTACGTTTTGAATTGTTTAATGTTGAAAGAATTAAAAACTGCTTTTAACTTAATTCAGTTTAATAATAAATAACCTCAGAGGAGTTTATGAAGAACATCAGATTCTCAGCTTTAGCAGCTTGTTTGATTCTTTTCTTTTGCATTCATTCAGGTTTGTTAATCTTCTTATTGACTTTTTGGAATAATGTTTCTTCTTTGTAGTTAATGGACAGCCAAGCACTTGTGATGAATGGGCCTCTTATTTTAATTGTGATACTGTGACTTCTTGTATGGATTCATCTGGAGTTTGTACTTGTGCAAATGGCAATCAGTGTGTCTGGACAAATTACGGAGCTCAAAGAGTTAATTGCCCCTGTTTTGATTTAAGTGACGCCAACTCTTTTGTTCAACCCGCAAATACTGGCTCAGCTGACTACTGCTTAACCGTTTTCACAGCTCAAAATTGTGGTTATGATACAACCTGCAATCCATCAATTAGTACTGCAACGTGCAGATGCCCCGATGGCTCAAACTGTATTTGGAATGATGGAATATATATTAATTGTCCTTGCTCTGGTACATATCTAAGCATTAGCAGTTACAAGACCCTCAAGTTACAAGAATGTGCATTAAGTGTTACAACTAACAACTGCCCAATTGAAGGAGTCATACATTGCCAAAATGGTATCGGAACATGCAAATGTGATGATGGAAGTTTATGCGCTTGGGGTCCTTCCTATTCTGTCAACTGTCCTTGTGCATAACTCTTAAAAAGATTCAACATGGGAATCGAAGTAAAAACCCTAAATTAGTTAAATTTTTCTGCTTAAATTTGAAAGTAAATGTTGCTTTCATTTTATAAATAATAGCATACATATAAAATTCAGACACCAAGTGAATATATAACTTTTGCTATCCTCACAGACAAAAATTAAAAGAAACTATTTCTTTAGTTGGCTGATACGATTTATCTTGGGGAAAAATTTAAAAATTGGAAGGGAGTCATTTTCAAACTCCTGAACTGATGACATTTTGAATAAATTTTTTTTTCAAAAGTGATTTCTAAACTATTATACTGAGAAAGCTGAGCGAATTTTCTTATTTTGATGGATCTTTCGTGGTAAATATTGATAAAATAAAGTTGATGAAATCATAAAAAAAATTCCTCGGCAAGATTTTTCCCAATCGTATTGACAAGAAATTAGGGTCTACTTTTAGCAAAATAGGGTTCGGAATTATCTAGATTTTTCGGATTTCCCTGTTTTCCCTGAAAGATTTAAAAAAAAAAACTTTTTTGTCCTTGAATTTTAGATTTTTTTTCAGTGTTGGGAAAAGGCGGCCACAAAAGAAGGAGTTTTGCTGACCGGGTGTCCGCAAAATTTTGCAGCTATATTCCCTCAATTTTACCATCCGAGGCTTTCTCCATAATAATTAAGAATCATTTCAAGATATTAAAGAAAAATACTTGTTAGAAAGAATATTTTGCGATCTTGAGGATTTGAGAAAAATACTACTAGGTTTATTTTGACAATCATTTGGCTTTGCTGAGAATACATAAGGATGATGGAAATGAAACGCATGAAGGAGACGTTTTCGAAGGAATATTTTCGATACAGATTTTTATCGAAATAAAAAATTCAAATTTTTCCCCTTTGAAGAAAAATTTCCCTTTCCACGGTAAAAAGCTGTCACGTTTGGTCAAAAACTGCCACTAGCCGCAAAAAATCAATTTTTTCCAACACTGATTTTTTTTTCCAGAAAAATTTTTCCCAAAACAAAAAAAAATTAAGAAAATTTCCAAAAAATCTTTTTGGCTGATATTTCTGAAAGCAAAACCTCTCAATTGAATCCTTGATCAAAACCAATCATGGAACTCAGAAAACCATTTTATCCGTGAGAAATATAGGAAGAGTTTGTCCAAATTTTTTTAGCATACAAATACATCAACCCAAATTCTGAATCCTGTTGCAAAAAATTTTCATGCCCCAAAATCAACTCCATGGAATCTTTATGAATTGATCTTCAAGATTTTTGTATTTTGTGGTCATCAAATTCATATTTTCTTTTTTGCCATTATTTAGTTGAAGGGAAAACATAAAAGAATGAGAACTCTCGACTCTCTCTAAATTTTTTGAATTTTTATCAAACGTCCAATTTTGAGAAATTGACTCACTCTTCTTTCGACTAAAAGATATCATTTTCAGTCTCTTGATGCAGAGAAAAGTTTTCTCTTTGTTTTTCCCAAGCTGCTTGATTTTTTCCTGAAAATTTACCCATCAATATCTCGTACTTTTACAAAATTCCCTTCTCTTTTTTTCTCCTTGCCTGTCAAATAAATTCAACGTTTTTCATGAAGGGAAAAGTAAATTTTCTTCTAGAATTTCTCTTTTTCAAAAAAAAAAAAATGAGTCGATTTTTTGGATTCAGTTACAAAATAAAATAAAATTAAAAAGCAATTTTGTCTTATTTGGTCGTTACAAGACCCCCACAACATTGAGGTAAGAAATGTTGTCTCATTCTTAAAAGCCAGAACAAAACCTCAAAATACTTTTTACGCACGATATCATTTGCCTCGCTCATTCAAAAAAGTTTTTTTGAAAATAAAGAGAAAAAGAAAAATTACATTTTTTTTCTTTAAAAACTAAATTTCATGTTTTTGATGATTCAAAATCAATGCTTGCTGTTGTCCTAACCAAGAAAGTAATTTCGTTAAGCATACGTTCAAAAATACATATTGATTGTCGGGATCTAATTTTAGGCTATCAAAATGCTTTTCAAACGTTACAAAATAAAATACAATTGAAATTTCTAGAACTTTCAACCTTTTAATCTTTGATTGTCTGACACGTTTTGCCATTTTCTGAAAGCTTTTCGTTAAAATTAAAACCTATTTAAAATAAGTTTTCCCTCGCGTCCACAAATGTTGGCGAGAAAGATCATTTGAAGAGCAACCAAGGTAAGGTATTTTCAACTCTCAAAGAATGATTTAATTTTTTCTCGATCTAGATCTTTCTATATCAAATAAAACGGAGGGAAAATCTTTTATATAATTAATTATCAGGAGTGCAGATTTTTAAGGAATGATTGATTGATTGATTAAAAAAGTTGCGTGACACGTGTGTGCGAAAAGTATAAATTGAGATCTGAGCTTGGACAAAACTATAATTGAAAACAATTTTTTTAAATAAAATTCGTTATCTGAACAAAAGACATCCTGAGGAATGGGAAACAAATCCAGGGCATTAATCTTTTTAGCCTTGCTCTTCTGCCAACAACTTCAAATTTTGGCTCAAGGGTCCCCAACTGATTCTACCGAAAAGATGAAAGAGGCCATCGAGAACCTCGGCGAAACTCACGAGTTCCAAGCTGAGATCGGTCGTTTGATGGATATCATCATCAACTCTTTGTACACCAACAAGGAGATCTTCTTGAGAGAAATAATTTCAAACGCGTCTGATGCACTGGACAAAATCAGATTCTTGTCCATTGCTGATCCTGAAGCTCTTAAAGAACTCAGCGAACTTGCCATCAGAGTCGAATTCGATCCTGAAGCAAAGACCGTCTCCATCACTGATTCTGGTATCGGTATGACCAAGCAAGACTTGATCAACAATCTCGGTACCATCGCCAAATCAGGAACAACCAATTTCGTCCAAGCCCTCGCTCAAGGCCAAAGTCTCAACTTGATCGGTCAATTCGGTGTCGGTTTCTACGCTACCTTCTTGGCTGGTAACAAGGTTACAGTCATCTCCAAGCACAACAACGACGACCAACATGTTTGGGAATCTTCTGCTGCCCACTCCTTCACCGTCCGCAAGGACCCCGAAGGAAATACCTTGAAGAGAGGTACCAAGATTATCATCGACCTCAAGCAAGACTCTTATGATTTCTGCGAAGAGGGCAAATTGAGAGAATTGATCCAAAGATACTCTGAATTCATCAACTTCCCAATTTACTTGAGAGTCCAAAAGGAAGTCAGCAAGGAAGTCGCTGATGAAGACGCCGCCGAGACTCCCGAAGAAAAGCCTGAAAAGAAGGACGACTTGGAAATCAAGGATGACGATGAAACCCCCAAACCTGCCACCAAGACCGTCACTGAAAAGGTCTGGGACTGGGAACTCATTAATGACAACAAGGCCATCTGGCTCAGAGATAAGGACGAGCTCACTGAGGAGGATTACCACAACTTCTACAAGGCTCTCGCCAAGGAATACGACGATCCCTTGGCCTATATCCATTTCAACGCTGAAGGAGAAGTAGATTTCAAGTCCATCATGTTCATCCCCGGTCACGCTCCCCAAAACTTGTACGAAAACTACTACGCCAAGGTCTCTACTCTCAAGCTCTACGTTAGAAGAGTCTTGATCAACGAAAAATTCGAAGACCTCCTCCCCAAATACTTGAACTTCATTAGAGGTGTTATCGACTCCGATGACTTGCCAATCAACGTATCCAGAGAATCTTTGCAACAAGTTAAAATGCTCAAAGTTATGGGCAGAAGGTTGGTCAAGAAGGCTTTGGAAATGATCAAGAACTTGGCTGACGCTAAGATTGACGAAGATTCTGATGAAGAAGACGAAGACACCGATAGCAGTGATAACGAAAAGACCACCCAAGACCAAACCAAGACCACCGAAGAAAGAGAAAAGAAGAGAAAGGAAAAGATCGAAAAGTACAACCGTTTCTGGACCGAATTCGGCAAGAATATCAAGCTTGGTATCATTGAAGATGCTGCCAACAGAAACAAGCTCGCCCAACTCACCAGATGGTATACTTCCAACAACATCAATGAGCTCAGCTCCTTCGATGACTACATCAAGAGAATGAAGTCCAACCAAGAACACATCTACTACATTGGCGGTGAAAACAAGGAAGTCTTGATGAAGAACCCCTCTATCCAACGTCTCTTAAAGGGTGGCTACGAAGTCATTTTGCTCGACGACCCCATCGATGAATTCTGCCTCCAAAACGTTTACGATTACGAAAAGAAGATGCTCATCAACGTCGGAAAAGGAACTTTCATCATGCCAACTGACGACGAAACCCAAAAGAAGAAGATCAAGAAGCTCAAGAAGATCTACGAACCCTTGACTGACTGGTGGAAGAACCTCCTCAAGGATAAGCTCGAAGTTGTCACCATTTCTGAAAGACTTGTTGACGACCCTTGCATTGTCGTTGGTAGCGTTTACGGCTACTCTGCCACCATGGAAAGAATCAGCAAAGCTCAAGCCTACGGCCCCTCAAATCCCATGGCTAGCAGCAAGAGAAACCTCGAAATCAATCCTGGACACCCCGTCATCAAGGAACTCTTGCACAGAGTCCAAAACACCGCTGATAAGGAAACTGAGGAAATGGCAACTCTTTTATACGAAGCTGCTTTGCTCAACTCAGGTATGAAGAGAGTTTTATACGTATAACTTTATATTTTTAGGATTCTCTTTGTCAGACCCAAGTGAATTCGCTGCTAAATTCTTCAAGATCTTCACCCCTGCCATGGGTATCTCCAAAGAAGCCCGTGTTGAAGATGTCGACGTCGAATTGGACGACGAAGATGACGCCGCTGATGACACCATCACCCCCATTTCCGGAACTCCAGGTAATTTCAATCCTCAAAAATCTTTTATTGATTCCCATCTTTAGGTGAAGGAGTTAAGGAAACCATCGATGGCAATAGCATAAAGATCGAATTCGATGATCCCAGAGATAAGGGTAAAAAGGGCTCTGAAACCAGAGAAACTAACATCGGAGGAAAAGACAGAAAAACTAATGTCGTCAACGACGAACTCTAATTAGAATAGATTTATATTGTATTCTGTGCCTGGTCTCTCTAATTACATATTCAGATTCGAATAGGTATTTCTATGATGAAATAATCAATTGAAAAATAATTCATTTGTTATTCCCAACCTTTGGCAATTCTTTTCTCCTCTTTTCTTGTAGGTTATAGAAAAAAGCGACTTTAATCTTTGGACGTTTCGATAAAAATTATAGATATCAAGAGAAGCAGAAAGATTTCTCTCCCAATTTCTCAATATCAAAGTTTTGGGGATTTTTTTTTTTCAATTTTCAATAGTATGATGAGTTTAAATATCAATGAAATAGAGAGAGAGAGAATTGTTTTGGGGTTTGTACTTTTGAGAGTCTCATGAGAAAGAACAACAATTTTCATAATTGTGAAGAACCTTTCGGTCGAATAGAAATAATTGATTTGGAAAAAGATATTTTTAATATATGGATGTACGTATTGGCTTGACCTTTATTTTTGGAAATCAGAGCCAATTGAGTCTTGAGAGAAAATATTGTGACAGAAAATGAGAGAGTCTTTCATGGAACCTATATCGAATATGAGACCAGGAAATTTTGGATAAAAGAAAGAAATTGGTCAGTAAAGTTATGTTGTATTCAAAGACAGTTTTAGCTGCCTTTTCATTATCCTTTAACTTGTAAAACATCATTTGAGAAAGAGTTTCAAGAACTTGAAAGAACAAACAATTACCTTGAATCTTTAGTGTAACTGAAAGAGTCGAAAGCAAGGTTCTTTGAAGCAATGCTAATCAGTCTATTTTGGTTTTGTGACTGAATTAACTTTGTGAAGCTCTCATTTTGCAAGGAGGCGGTGAATGAGTGCTTTATTAAATCTTTTGTTTTTTAATTATGTATAAATTCATCAAAGCGATGTTAATTTATACCCGTAGAAGCACGTGGGGCCAAAAATTAATTTAATCAATCAATATTAAATTTCATGATTTTACAAGCCAGAATTAAATCTTGAGAAAGCTATCCTCACTTTTTTATCGTAAAAACAGCGTTCTTGGAGCGAAATCCTGCTTCAGACAAATCAAAAGTGGAGCACTCAGCGACTTTTATAGAATTTATCAAAGAGAGCGATTTTTCTGGTGTTTTTCATTTTGAAATTTGAGGAAAGTGAATGTGCATTCTCAGACCTCAAACCTTTCGAATTAAATTCTGAGCCCCACGCAATTGAAATTCTTTATGCAAGAAATAAACTTCAAAAAAGTGATTCTCTTTATTTTCCAAGAAACTAGTCAACTCTTTGGAATACACTTGTTCCAATACGCAGTTTTGAAATTGAGAGACAGACCCTGAATTGAAAAAAATATTTTCACAACGCTTTAAGGATCACAGATTAAAAATATATTGCTACTCCTTTCAAAAAATGAAGATTGTTTTGAATTTCCTTCAAAAAATGTGAGCTGGATTCTCAAATCTCGTTTTTCTTTCTGAACATTTTTTTTCTCAGATCAAAAATCAAATTTTGAGATATTTCATATTGAAAAATCCTCTTTTTTATGTTCCAAAGCGATAGCCTTGTTAACAAGAAAGAAACTTGAAATTGTTCTCAAGGATCTCAACAAAAAATATTGAGAATTTGTGTGAATTTTCAAGGAAAAAGAATTATTAAAAAAAGAAAAATTTTTGTTTTCTTTTAATTACATTAGTAAATGAATGAGTAACCAAATGAATCAACTTTCAAGAGTCTAGATTCTAGTCAAAACCTTGGGAATTTTTTCCACTTTGCTCTCTAGAAAACTTGAGAAATCGCAGCATTAACGGGCATCGGAAATTGAAAAAATAGATGAGATTCTCAAAAACGAATTTTTGAAGATTTAGCAGAACTTGGGAAAAAAATATTTTCAGGTTACTTGTCTCAGATCTTCTCTGAGAGGTCAGGAAATTTTTTTCCCCAAAAAAAAGAGTGTTTTCAACACCAAAAAAGCTGAATTCAATTTTTTCCAAAAAAGATGGCTGATTCTAAATTTTCCAGCTCAGTCGAATTTTTACAGGATTTTCCTCAAAGGCGAATAAATGTATGCATTCCAGAAAAATTTGTTCAAAAGTGAGCAAGACTTGTGATTTTTCTGCCATAAAATCAAATCAAATAAACTCAAGTGAAATATCTTTAAAATGTTTCGACATTTTTCCTCGATTTTTTGTGTTTATGGAGCCATTTTTCTCCACCTCTCCCGAGTAAAAGAAAATCTGATAAATTGCGGTAAATCATTTCATGAAAAAATTCGAATCTTGAAATCAAATTAAAGAGATAGGAGGCATAAATATACAGTGTAGTCGCATCCTAGAAATAAAGAGAGATTTTAGTCTGGTTAAATAGAGTTGTGACCCGTAACTTAATAAACTTTAACTTTAAAAGAAAAAAAACACTTCACCCCAATTAAGGACTTCTTTGCTCAAGCCATCGAAGCAAGAAAGACCCACACTAAAGGGTCTCAAGCTTCAGAACTTCAAAAAAGCTCTCTTTCCCACATTGGTATGTTCTCAAGCTTGAGGGAAGCGATGACAAGCTCCCTTCAAAACTTCTGGTCGTCGAAATCTCAGGTCGAAGCCGTCAACCACATTCACCCATATGCTGAGAACCTTCACGGCCCAGTAAATGGATTAGGCGTATTTGCAAGAAGGACCTTAACCTCTCTCTAAACGAGCTGGATTCAGATGAAATAATTTAACAGAAATCCACCATGTTAACGTAAACTCTATAAGTAAACTGGATCATCTCCCCCTCTATTCAAATTTTGTGAAGCAAACCTCTTTATGGACTCCATAATTATTTAAGTTACGTTCGTATTTCTGATTCAGACTCTCGATTTGTTGAATATCAACAAAATCACAACTGCTTTCTTCCTTTCCTTCTTCTTTCAAATTCTATAAACCCTTTTGACCCAAACCTGGGAAACTCGACTGAATTATGATCACAAGGATGCAGATTATTCAAATTTGGACAAAATGGAGAAATTTCTCTGAGCTAGGTTTTTCAAAATATTTTCTGAGGGAGAAAAACTTTCAATTTCGCCTGAGACTTTATTCGAATTAATTTTCTTTTATCTCTCTCTCTCTCTCTCTCTCTCTCTCTTGAAAAATGAATCCCCTGTCACCCTGAGCTGAATTTTGTTTTATGAAGGTTTCTTTTTGTAAAAAAAAAAAACTCGATTTGAAAAGGACGAATGATTTTGCTTATTTTTTGGTTCAAGGAGAGAAAGTGAAAGAATGAAGAAAAACATCATTTTATGAATTCTTCTGCATTTGGAAAGAAACTTCATCTTCGGACTCTTTTCTCCAAGAGGATTCTTCCTTCTTTGAAAAAAAAAAGTGAAGAATCAGCTTGATGAAAAAATAGTTTTTACCAAAAAACATGATATTGATTCTGGGACAGAAAAGATCAAAGAAAATATGAAAAACTTGAAAATTTATCTCATTTTCTTTTAAAACGACAACTTTTCCAGATGTTTCAATTTTCGCAATTTTCAAGTAAAATTAAAAAAAAATCTCAAACAAACTCTTTCTTGATCTCATAATAAATTGATGAAAATTTTTCAAAACACAGTTTTTCTGAAATTATTCTTTTTAATTTGAGAGAGAAAAAGTTTTGAGAAATGAAGTTGGTTTTCATTTGTTGTGATTGACGAAATTAGATGGTTTTTTTTTTTTTTGCATAAGAAACATATCACATACTCCGTTCATCTTATAAAATATCATGAGAGTTTCTTTGCAATAAATAAATTTTTATGACTTAATGGATTTTGCTGAAAGCCTTCTTGATGATGGGTCTGATCATTTCCCAGACTTTTTCAGCAATTTCCATAATGGCGACATCAGAGGTCTTTCCGCTACCGAGAATGCCTTGGATAAGTTCGCCAGTAACAATACCAGCATCGTGCCAGTTGCCTTGTTCAGTTTCTTGGTCAATAGTCTTGGTGTAGTTGAGCAATTGGAAGTGGTGTCTGACGTTGAAAGCAAGGTACTTTTGGAGCAAAGTCTTGCCAGTTTCGTTTTGGAATCCGTAAGCGTTGTAGACTTGTTGGACTTCTTGGTTGCCTCTGATGCAGTCAACAAGTTCTTGAGGAAGGGAGCCCTTGTAAATTTGGTATTCTCTGACAAGAGCGAGGTAGTTGTCGGTGGCGAGGTCTCCAATAACGTCTTCGAAGAAGTGGAGGGTGATTTGAGCAGTAGTTTCGTTGAAGCACTTGACGATGGTGGTGGGGTCGCTCAAGTGGGCTTGTTCGAACAATCCGTTCAAAAGGTCTTGAAGATCGACGAGGGGATCATCGGGGGTGCCACGGATGGCCTTCTTGGCATAGATTTGTTGAGCAACTTGACCAAAAAGTTGACCGAGGGGCTTGTACATACCTTGGATATAATAGAAGTAGCCAGTGCTTGCCAATTGTCTAAGAGTCTGGATGTGGAGGGTGATGTATTGAATGGCTTGCTTTTCGAGGAGGGCGAAAGGAGTGCCAGAAACGTTGTAAGCAACGAGAAGTTCGTCAGTTTCAGGGTCATTTCCCATGCATCTAAGAGTGGCAGGAGGGAAGCTTTGTTGGAAGTTCTTGATATGGATGGGCAAGTTGATGATATCGTTTTTGGCAATATCCTTCAAGAAGTCACCAATGAAGTTCATAGTCAAATTGGCAGTGTCTTCATCAAAGCAGTTGATTTCTTGGACGGGATCAGTGATATTACCTTGTTCCCAGAATCCAGCAAAAACTTGGTTAAGACTGTCCTTGGGGTCTCTGGCTTGAGGAGCTCTGGCTCTGAAATTGCCACCGAAAAGTTGGCAAGAGCAAAGAGCGAAAAGGCTGAGAGCAATAATAAGAGTCTTCATCATTTGTTGACACAAAGATTTCTAAGTTTGTATTATTATCTCGAGGCTATAGTTAAATTTTAAGCTCACAAACACTCGAATAAATTTTTTATTCCTTTCTCTTAAAATTTATTGCCAAAAAAGATTTTGAGGAGGTGTTGAATTTTATTATTTTTTAGTTTTTCTATATCAATAACTTTGAAGATAAAATCCACACAAAATCATACAATATCTATTTAGGATGAGAATTTCGTTTGGAATTCGTCGATCTGAACTCTCGTATCATAGGTAATATTGGTGTTTGCAGCTTCCATTTTGAATTCTTTGAGAGTTTTGAAAGTTGGAAGTCTCTTTTTCAAAAATGGTTCAACACTTGAATCTGAGATTTGGGTGGAACGAAGGTCAAAGACAAGTCGTTTGGCTGACTTGAGAGCATTGAATAATTTTTCCATTCCGAAATCGGTGATTTTAGTGCTGTGGAGGTTGATTTCGAGATTGTCAAGATCATCAATGGAAGGAAGCACTTTTTTCGACAGAACTTCGAGACCTTTGTCTCCAATTTTGTTTAAATTGAGCTGCAAAGAAAGCGACTTGACTGGAGCCAAAGATTTGAAAAGCTGAGTGAGGCCTCGGTCGTTAGTTTTTGTCTTTTTGAGATCCAGGGTGAACTCTTCGAGACGTCTGGCTTTGTCCAAAAGATTCTCTGCGAGAGATTCCAGACTGCTGTTTGTGATCTCATCTGAATGCCAATAGATTTGGAGAGACTTGAGATAGATTGACTCTGAAAAGACGTTTTCCATGAGCAATTTGATCGTTTGATCTGATACCAAACAAGATCTAAAATCAAGCTCAAGCTTTTGGAGCCGAGTTGGCTTGTCCAAGACTCTTGCGAGGGTCGCGATCACGTCTTCAGAGATGCACGTGGCGTCTGGTCTCATGATTAAATGGACCATTGACGTTAGTTTTTGCCAGACACACTGCAACACCTTGATATCTTCCTTGGTTAAAGCGCAGGGTTTGGTGTTGAGAGTGACAACTTGAGCCTTGCTCCACTGGTCGAGGTTCAGAACAGTTTCTTTGGGAGCTGTTTTCTGGATAGAAATCTGAAGGTGGTTATCTTTAAAGTCAAAGCCAATAGAAGACTGAGCAGATATATTGATAACGCTTTCCTCGATGCTCGTTTCCTTTGGGAGATTTTTCAAGAAGTCTTCGAAAGAGAAGTCAAATTTGAGGCAGGACTTTGTTTGGCTTGTAAAAGCTGATTGGAACGAGTTTGAAATCTCAGTCAGGCCTTCGTAGATCTGCTGAGTGTTCTTTTTCATGATTTCAGGCTGGGTTTCAGATTCAAATTTGCGAATACTGTCTTGAAGATGAGTGAAAAAGTCGTTCTCGCAGAGAAGGTCATCTCTCTGGAAAATGGATTTCAACTGATTGAGTTTTTCAGTGATTTGCTCCCTGACTTGAGACTTTTTTCCATAGAACTGGTTGGCCTTTTCTGTTTTGACTTGGAAAAAGGATTTTACTTCAATATACAACTGTTCCTCTTTGTTTTTCAGAGAGTTTTTTAATTCATCAAACGTGTCCTTAATCGTGCTCAGCACTTCAGTTTGTTTCTTCTGAAGATTTTCATTGATTTCCTTATACCCCATATCGAGATCTTCCAAAACATTCTCAAGCTGTTTTTTCTTCTTTTCAGCTTCAACCTTGAGCTTTTTCAGCGCAGTCACTTCATGTCCTCGATGAGCCTCAGAGCAAACACACAAATCGCAGAGTTTACGCTTATCAGTGTGGCAAATGAAGCGAAACTCTTCGTCATGCTCTTCACACAGTCCTCTTTCTGAGCTTCCCTCAAGGACATTTATCAAGCTGTAGTTTACAGGAAACCCAGCTAAAGTGATTTGTTTTGTTGTCGTGGCAAACTTTACTTTATCCATAGGACATCGAAAATCGCCATAATCATTCAAAATCACGTTGAGACAAGTGGTACATATCGTATGCCCACAACTTGGAATCACTCTTGGTAAGTGTTCATTCTGATCCAAATCAGAATAACACACTGGACACGATAGGGATTGCATTGTGAGTTGAAAAATAAAATTATTATTATATTTAAGAAGCGAGATTTTGCTTGTTTGATGCAATGTTAATTCTTTTTTCTTTTAGAATATGTCTGATCAGCTCTAATCACTTTAATCAATTTTAAACAGCCGAGAAAGTGAATTATTCAGGTATTTATTGAGATTTGAAAATGACGCCTCTTAAAAACTAATTTTTCAAAGTCTTTGATTGAAAAATACAAACTAAACTACTGGTAAATTTTCATTTTCAAGAATCAAGAGATTTCAAAAGTTTTATTTAGAAGCAAATGAAAATAAAAAATATTGAATAAGAAGATAGATATTTTAAAAAGAGGATGGATGGGATAGGAGCAAAAACTTTTATTTAAACATGAACAATATGAATGGGGATCAAATTTTATCAAGATTCTAGCGGATATCAACAAACAAACATATCTCGGATGGATGAATAGCAAGAGAAAAAAAAAATATTGAGAGAGACATACAT
>Ga0182738_1001539_pt1 | contig 28664 bp, 26 predicted proteins | sample eDN5th30CBELigMG_FD_128876 | JGI IMG/M metagenome (GOLD analysis project Ga0182738, IMG submission 128876) | Enriched Miracle-Growth compost microbial communities from Emeryville, California, USA - eDNA 5th pass 30_C BE-Lig MG (version 2)... ...
ATATTCTCGTCAAAATAGAATCGTTCAAACAAGCCGTGGAAGTGCCGGTGCCGCCGCTCTGGGAAAAACGGTTGCATGAATTACTCACCAATGCCGGCCAGTTGCAGCCTTGCCACGATTGGGAGATATTTCGTATTGATGCCGAACACAAAACCTTGCAACAGTTGATAGCGCAAGACCCGCAGATGAAAATTCTTACCCTGAAAGCCGAGCGGTTTCACGTGTTAGTTAAAAAGGGCGATGTCAAAATGTTCAAGCAACGCCTGCGTGAATTGGGATATTTGTGTTAGAGCGGTTGTACTTTTGAAAGGAAGACTTCGCTTCGTAGCCGCAGGCTTTAGCCCAATACCACTAAGATTTGGGAATTTTTCTGTCAAAAACGCCCGTTTTTCGCCCCGAAGGGGTAGCCCGATTTTAGCCCAGCGCAACGCGCTGGGTAAGAATTCCCTTCGTTTCCTCAAAGCCCTGAAAGGGCGGCACGAAGCGTTTGGCTATTCTTTTCATTTCAATTTCCGCTTGCCACGCCTGGCTTTCGTGCCGCCCCGTTGGGGCTTTGTGGATTTTATGTGCCTATAACCCAGCGCGGTGCGCTGGGCTAAAATCGGGTTGCGCCTTCGGCGCGTTTGGCTACAAAAGTACTTTTACGTCACAACTCTATTCAAATCTTAGTGGCATTGGGCTTTAACCTGCGTATAGAGTAATAGTTTATTTCCCTCGCTTTACCATTCGTTCCATAAATTCATCATAGCCCAAACTTAACCCGTAATGGAGCAAGGGATCATAACCATCCAGCCGGGCAACCTCACTGACGCGCCATTCATCGAGTTGCTGCTGCAAGGCATCGCGTTGGGCGGGGAATTTATCCGCGACGTTTTGCGTTTCCCGCGGGTCATTGGTGAGGTCATATAAAAGTACTTTGGGATCGCGCGGATTGCCATAAAAATCGGGCAGGGAATTTCCCTTGATATCGGCGGTGATAGGTTGGATGAATTTCCATTGCGGAGTGCGCAGCGCGATGCTGGCCTGACGCGATGATTCCACCAGCACGATTTCATCGCGTGATGAAAAATCCTTTCCCCGCAGCGCCGGCGCAAATTGATATTGCCCTGTCACACCTTCAGGAAGGGGCCAGTTCATGGCCGTGCAGATGGAGGGAAAAATATCCTGCGTGGAAACCATCGCATTGCAACGCCCGGCTTGTGCGCCCGGCAGGCGGCACATCAAGGCAACGCGCGTGACAGCGTCATATAAACCGTGATGATCGAAATAAAAATCACCCTCGCCGAAACATTCGCCGTGATCGCTCATCGCAATAAACAGCGTGTCGTCCATTAAATCATGTTGGCGCAAGGTATTTAATAACCTGCCGACCTGCGCGTCCGCGTATGATATTTCACCATCATATTGCGCCACCACATAATCGTAATCATCGGCGTGCGCCAATTTCATATCGCCCAGAAACGCCTCATAATATTCCGGCGCCAGCGCTTTCACTTCCGCCATTTTGCGGCGCGAGGCTTCAGGAAAAGTACTTTTATAATGCATGGTGTCATAAGGCGCGGGCGGGCCATATGGCGTGTGTGGATCCCACAAATGCAGAAACAGGAAAAAGGGATTATCTTTTAAATCCGTGATGTAACTATTGGCGCGATCCACCAGTTCGGCGCATTGCGTGCTGAAGGGTTTAAAGAGAAATCCCGAATAATAATCATAGCCGCGCACAAACCAGCTGCCGCGCCCGCTGCTTTGCACGGCGAGATTATCGATACCCACGGTAGCCATGCCATGAGCTTTGGCAATTTGCGGCAGCAATAGTACATTGGAATCCACGCGTTGCTCGCTGGCGTGCGCGGTGATGCCATGCCGGTAGGGATGCTGGCCGCTGAGCAAAGTGGTAAAACTCGGCATAGTGGGAATGCCCGGCGCAAAAGCCGCATCAAAAACCATGCTCTCTGCCGCCAGTTGATCCAGATGCGGCGAAGTATTTTTGGCGTATCCATAACACCCCAGATGATCGGGGCGCAGGCTGTCAATAACGACGATAACGATATTCATGTTAAAAGTACTTTTGAATGAAATGTGTGACCACGCTAATTATAGCGTATCGGGAAGAGTGCATAAAAGTACTTTTATATGTTCTTCATTGTAGATTTGGTAAAGTGATAAGCGGTAAAAGGGACGAGTCATGTCGCCATTAAATATCGAGAATCATCGTGAGCTGAACCAATATCTTGTTGACACTCATCGCTTGGAGAATGCGAAAGTACTTTCCATGCAAAATCTGCCGGGCGGCGTTTCCAATCGCGCGGTTTTGGTGTATTTAAATGATGGCCGCGGATGGGTTGTCAAACAGGCGCTGGAGAAATTACGCGTGGCAGTGGATTGGTTCAGCGATCCGGCGCGCATTCATCGCGAAGCGCTGGGGATAAAATACTTATATAATCTGGCGCCGCCGGGCAGTATTACGCCGCTTATTTTTGAAGATAAAGACAACCACATTCTGGCGATGCAAGCCGTTCCTCAGCCGCATGAAAATTGGAAAGTACTTTTGTTGCAGGGTGAAATTGATCAGAACGATGTACAGCAATTTGCGGAAATTCTGGCGGCGATTCATCGCCATGCCTGGGAACAACGCGGCGCCTTGAAAAGTACTTTTGATGACGATCAATATTTTGAATCGCTGCGCTTGGAACCCTATTATGCCTTTGCCGCGCAGCAAGTTCCCGAAGCAGCGGCATTTCTGCAGGACGTCATCGCGCAAACGCGCCTGCACAAAATCACGCTGGTGCATGGCGATTACAGCCCCAAAAATATCTTGAAATATCAGGGGAAATTAATTTTGCTGGATCATGAAGTCATCCATTGGGGTGATCCCGCTTTTGATGTGGGATTTTCGCTGACGCATTTGCTCAGCAAGGCGCATTATCTGAAAGGTCAGCGAAACGCTTTTGCGCAAGCGGCGCAATTTTATTGGGAACATTATATTGCGCGGTTGGGAAATGTGGATTGGAAAGAGCAATTGGAAGAACACGCGGCGCGGCATACGTTGGCGTGTTTGCTGGCGCGCGTGGCGGGACGTTCGCCGTTGGAATATCTGGATGCGGCGCAACGTGAGGTTCAAAAAAATGCTGTTATTAAAATAATGCAAAATCCACCGAAGCACATATCGGTGTTAATTGAAACTTTTGTGGAACATTGTGGTGTTGTAGTTTGAATAGAAAAGTCAAAATATCCAGTGGGGGCAGTCCTCCGCGCCTGCTTAAACAGATATTTATTCTTTATTGCCGTTTTTAAAAATAGAGAGTCAGCAAAGCTGACATTTCATGAGCAGGCACGGAGGCCTGCCCCCACTGGGTTAATCAGAAAAAGGAAAAATATATGCCAATCATTGAAAAATTATATAGCCAGGAAATTTTGGACAGCCGCGGGCGTCCAACATTGAAAACGACCTGTGCCCTCAAAAACGGCGCTACCGCTGGAGTTTCTGTGCCATCCGGCGCATCGACCGGTGAACACGAAGCGCACGAGTTGCGTGATGGCGATGCAAAAAGATATAACGGTTTCGGCGTGCGCAAAGCCGTAGAAAATGTCAATACAGATTTGGCAACTTTGTTTTGTAGGCAAGAATGGAATCAACAAAGTCTTGATGCGGCGATGAACCAATTGGATGGCACGGCGAATAAATCGCGCCTCGGCGCGAATGCTATTTTATCGGTTTCGCTGGCGTTTGCCAGAGCCTGTGCCGCGGAAAAAGATATTCCGCTTTATCGACATTTTGCTAATCTGGCCGAAATGAAAGCGCGGCATTTGCCGCGGCTTACCATCAATTTATTCAGCGGCGGCAAGCACGCCGGCGGACAGGTTCCGATTCAGGATTTGCTGATGGTGCCGGCTGCTGCGAAAAGTATCGACGAATCGTTATCAATCTCTTATGCCGTTTATCAAAGCGCGGCGAAACTGATTTTCGACAAATATGGAATGCGTTCGCTGACAGCGGATGAAGGCGGATTGGCTCCGGCGTTTGACAAAATCGAATTGATGTTTGAAGACGCTATTCAGGCAATCGAAAACGCTGGCTTGCGCTGTCAGCAGGATGTGGCGCTGGCGGTGGATGTGGCGTCTTCGCATTTTTATCGCGATCAAAAGTACTTTTATAACACGCAGGGCGGAAGCGCCGCGGAGATGACGGAGCAAGTGGAGCATTGGGTGCGGCAATTCGGCGTGGTCAGCGTAGAAGACGGCTTAGCCGAAAATGATTGGGGAAACTGGCCGCGACTGCGCGCAAGTTTGGAAGCGATTTCGCCGGATATTTTGGTGCTGGGCGATGATTTATTATGCACCAATCCCGCGCGCATCCAACGCGCCATCGACGAAAAATCTGCCAACGCATTGCTCTTAAAAGTCAACCAAATCGGCACGCTCAGCGAAGCGATGCAGGCCTTGCATCTGGCCAAAACCGCCGGATGGAAAGTGACCGTTTCCGCCCGCAGCGGCGAGACTGAAGATAACTGGCTGGCCGATCTCGCCGTAGGTTGGAATGCAGATCAGATTAAAATCGGGTCTATTACGCAGTCAGAACGGTTGGCGAAATATAACCGGTTATTGGAGATTGAACAAGAAACGGGTTGGCCGGTAGTAAACTGGCCGAATTATTAAAAACGTTTTGGTGTAAGGAAACTCACTCTTGAAATTTGAATTTAAACAACTAAATGAAGCGAAAAAAGATGATATTATCCAACTGATGAATCATCCGAAGTTACGTGAGCACATGCCGTTGTTGCGCAGGCATTTTGGCGAGATAGAATATAAAGAATTTATTGAAGCCAAACAAAAACTTTGGTCAGACTGTGGCTTCGGACCATGGGCCATTTTCGGAGATGGGAATTTTATGGGCTGGGGTGGGCTTCAGCCGGAACACGGTGATGCTGATTTAGCTCTTGTATTACATCCGGATTATTGGGGGGAGGGAAAAGGTATTTCGCAGCAGATTATCAAACGAGCATTCGCTGAAATGGGTTTCGATTCCGTGACAATACTTCTTCCGCCCACTCGCACTCGCGTTAAAGGAATTTTGCGTCTTGGCTTTTATCCGGATGGTAAAGTTGATCTTGAAGGTGAATGTTTCCTTCGCTATCGGTTAGATGCACCGCGAAAGCGGCAAGACCGAAGACAATTGGTTGGTCAGTGAATTGGCCGAATTAATAATTAATGATGAGTAAACTTCCCTGGGATACAGATCGGCGGTTGGACACCGCCCTTGCTACGCGAATAATTGTGGCACAGTTCCCTCAGTTGGCGCCGGTGAGTTTGGAATTTCTGGGCAGCGGCTGGGATAACGATGCTTATTTAGTGAATGCCGAATGGGTTTTTCGTTTTCCGCGCCGCGCCGATGCGGTGGAAAGGGTGCAACGGGAAATGGCAATTATGCCGGTGATTGCGCAGGCCGTTGATCTGCCTGTGCCGGCATATGAGTTTGTGGGCGAAGCAGATGATCTATTTCCTTATATATTCGGTGGATATCGTATATTGCCTGGAACTCGAGCAGCAGCGGTGAGATTGCCTCAGCAGGATCAACCGGTTCTGGCGAAACAATTGGGGAAATTTTTTACGCAACTTCATTCTATTCCCGCGCATCAACTGCCGCCGGGTGATGAGAAAATTTCCTGGACACAGTCGCCGGCGGATCGCCTGGCGGAGTTGGGGGAAGTGGCGGATAGCTTCCGCGCCGCGGTTGGGCCGGATGTGGCAAGACGCTGGGAATCCTGGTTGCATTGCGAGGTGACAATTCCGCCAGCTTATTGCGGCCTGTTACGATTTACCCATAATGATCTGGGTGACGATCATTTATTATTGGATGCTGCGACACGGCGCGCGGTTGGTGTAATCGATTGGGCGGATTCGGCACTGGGGGATCCGTGCGTGGATTTCATTTTTTTACATCACTGGTTGGGAGCGGATTTTATCGAGCGGGTATTGGAATACTATGAGTTGCCCTTGGATGATGGATTTCGTGAGCGGCTCCAATTTTTTACGACAGTGACTGCTCTCATATGGACAGCGGATTCCTTTCGGATGGATGATGCGGCGGAAATTCGCCGATGGGTAAACTGGTTTGTGAATGTTAGCGAGCGTTCGCTTCCGGGATGGCCGAACCTTTGAAAAGTACTTTTAGTCCTGAAATTTGTGATGCAAAAATCGTTTGATCAATTAATAACCGAAGCGAACCAGGCGTCCATGATTGGTTGGGACTTTTCGTTTCTGACTAATCGATGGGTAGAATCGCCTGTGTCATGGGATTTTAAATCGCGCATCCAAACATTGTTTTCCGGTGTTTCTTCGATGGTTGATATGGGAACCGGCGGCGGCGAATTTCTGCGTTTGCTGATGCCATTGCCAGAAAATGTTACGGCCACAGAAGGTTACGCGCCTAATGTAGCGGTGGCGCGCCGCAACTTGGAGCCCTTGGGAGTTGAAGTGATAGACATCACCGCGGGGCCAGGTTTGCCTTTTCCAGATCAGCAATTTGATCTTATTATGAATCGGCATGAGGAATATGAACCGGCGGAAGTGTGGCGGGTTTTAGAGCCCGGAGGACATTTCATTACACAACAAGTGGGCGGGCAGGACCTGATTGGCATTCATCAATTGCTGCAAGAGGAAGTGTATTTTCAATTTGATTTTTGGGATAAAAAATATGCTACTGCCGAGTTGGAAGCTGCTGGATTCCAGATAAAAGCCGCCCTGGAAGAACTTCCGGAAGTGGAGATATACGATGTGGGAGCGATCGTTTTTATGTTGAACCATACGCCATGGAAAATAGAGGACTTTAGTATTGAACGATATTATGACCGGCTGGAAAAAATCCATGAGCTGATTCAGCAAAAAGGCAAATTGACGATTAAGTCACACCGGTTTGTCATAGAAGCAGTGCGACCTTTGTGACCGGCTGTTTTTTGGAGCGTTTTGAAAGGGACGCTAAAAGTACTTTTGCTCTATCTTCGGCAAAGTCGCGATTGTATCATTTTAACTTTAATCGACTCAACTTCAACGAATTTACCATCAGAAAAAGATCGCTGAAAACCATTGCGCCAGCTGCAATCGTGGGATTTAATTCCCAGCGCGGGCCAAGCCACGGAATCAAAATTCCCATCGCGATGGGAATCGCCGCGACGTTGTAGGCAAAGGCCCAAAACAAATTTTGCTTGATGGTGCGCAGGGTGAGACGGCTCAGCAAAAGCGCCTGCGGCACGCTATTCAAATCACCGCGCATCAATGTGACATCCGCCGCTTCGATGGCGATGTCGGTTCCGGTGCCGATGGCGATTCCGGTGTCTGCCTGCGCTAACGCCGGCGCGTCGTTGATGCCGTCGCCCACCATGCCGACCAGTTCGCCGCGTTGTTGCTCTTCTTTTACCCTGGCGGATTTATCGCCCGGAAGCACTTCGGCCATGACTTCTGTTTCTGGGGCAAGTCCCACTTGCCGCGCGATGGCGGCGGCGGTTTTTTTGTTGTCGCCGGTCAGCATCATCACGCGCAATCCCATTTGATGCAATTGGCGAATCGCCGATGCGCTGCTTTCTTTCACGCTATCCGCGACGGCGATCAATCCCTGAATGGTATTATCCACCGCGAGAACGACGACGGTTTTGCCGTCGTTTTGCAATCGCACGATGTCGTCTTTCCAATCGGTATCATCGATGGATTGTTCCGCCATCAATGACGGGCTGCCTAAAAGTACTTTTTGATTTTCGATAGTTGCCGTGATGCCGCGGCTGGTGAGTGAATCGAAATTTTCTACTTTCGCTAATTCGATATTTTGGCGGCGCGCATATTCCACAATCGCCGCGCCAAGCGGATGTTCGCTGTGCGCTTCGGCGCTGGCGGCGAGGAAAAGTACTTTTGTTTCAGCTTGTAGGGGCACGCCTTGGGCGTGCCCTGACGGTATATTTTGGGCGCGCCCGAGGCGTGCCCCTACATTATTCTTACAAACAATATCCGTCACTTCCGGCCGGCCTTTAGTGATGGTGCCGGTTTTATCCAGCATTATCAATGTGAGCCGCCTGGTTTCCTGCAATGCCAGAGCATTCCGGATGAGAATCCCATGGCGCGCGCCGACGCCTGTTCCAGCCATGACGGCTGTCGGCGTCGCCAGTCCCAAGGCGCACGGGCAACTGATGAGCAATACCGTTGCCAGAAAAATCAGCGCGGTTCCCAATGGATTTTGCGCGGGATAATAAATGGCCGCGCCCCAAAAATACCAGGCGGCGCCGGTTGCTAATGCCAGCAGAATGACAGTAGGCACGAAGATCGACGAAATTTTATCCGCCAAATCCTGCACCGGTGCGCGCGAGGATTGCGCCTCTTGCACCAGTTTCACGATTTGCGCGAGCGCCGTGTCTTTGCCGATGGCAGTGGCTTTGAATTGGAAACTACCGGTTTTATTGATAGCGCCGCCGATGATATTGTCGCCCACTGATTTTGCGGATGGAAGGCTTTCGCCGGTAATCAGCGATTCGTCCACGGTGCTTTGGCCCTCGGTGATAACGCCGTCCACGGGAATCTTTTCGCCGGGACGCACGATAATAATATCATCCAAAAGTACTTTCGCTACGGGAATTTCCTGCACTTCATTATTGCGAATCACGCGCGCGGTTTTGGCGCGCAAATCCAGCAGTTTTCTAATGGCATTTCCGGTTTGCGTTTTGGCGCGCGCTTCCAAAAATTTGCCTACGGTGATGAGCGTCAGGATCATCGCGGTGGAATCGAAATACAGGTGAAACCGCATCAAGTCCAGCCCGAAAAGGAGAACGGCTAGGCTATAAAAATAGGCCACGCTTGATCCCATAATGACCAGCGTATCCATATTAGAAGAAAAATTCTTCAACGCATTCCAGGCGCTGACAGCATAATCGCGACCAAGGTAACCCATCACAATTGTGGCGAGCACGGCGCTTATCCAATGTTGCCCGGGGAAATTTAGATGCAAGCCGAACATGTGCCCCATGTCAAGCAGCATGATGAGCACGCAGCTAATGCCGCCTACCCAAAGTTGGTGTTTGCGATGATCCGATTCCTGCTGGCGCGCCTGTTGCGCGGGATCGGTTTCCTCATCCGTAAAAGTACTTTCATCAATAGTTTCATAACCGGCGGTGGAAATTGCATTTTTGATTTCGTCCATATTCACGATGGAGGGCAAATACGTGAAGTGTGTGTGTTCGCTGGCGTAACTCGTATCTGCATCTAAAACGCCATCCAGACGTTTCAATGTCCGCGTAATAGTATTGGCGCAGTTGGCACAATGCATTCCTGAAACAGCCAGATCGGCTTCGGATATAGCCGCGTTGTAACCGGTATCTTTGATCTGTTCAATAATTTGCGACGGAGTAATTTTCGCGGGGTCGAAATGGATATTAGCCGTTTCGCCCGCATAACTCACCGCCGCGGATTCAACGCCATCTGCGCGTTCCAGCGTGTGTTTGATGGAATTAGCGCAACTGGCGCAATCCATTCCGGTTATGGGTATTGTGAGTTCTTTGAGTTGTGGCATTGGCGTATAAAAGTACTTTTGATCCTAAGTGCTGACGGGAAAACCGATTTCGTTTAATGTGTCTTCGACATCGTGAAGCACACTTTCGTGATTGATTTCAACGGTGACTTGTTTTGGTTCAACTTGAGCTTTGGCATTTTTCATGCCTTCCAGCAATGATAGTTCGCGTTCAATAGTTGCGGTGCAATGGCCGCAGGAAATGTTGGGAATCGAATAGGTTTTGCTAATCATGAATTATCCTTGAGTTACAGTTTATTTGTGGCCTTGAACACATCCATCACTTCTTCCACCACGCGTTCTTTCTCCGCTTTATCCTTGCTGCGGATGGCTGTGGTGACGCAGGTATTGAGATGGTTTTCGAGCGTTATCGCCGCGACGCGATCCAGCGCTTTTTGCACGGCTTTCACTTGTTTCAAAATATCCATGCAATAGGCTTCTCCGTTCACCATTTTCTCAATTCCGCGCACATGGCCTTCCACGCTTTTGAGGCGATTGGTAATTAATTTGCGTTGTGTTTCATCTAACATAATTTTCTATCCCATACCCCCGGGGGGAGGGGTGTAAATAAAATTTTACTGCGTTCGTAGAAACGTGTCAAATGGAAACAGCATACTAAAGTTGACGCCCATGTCTTAATTTTCTATGATCTACATAGGATTCCAATAATCCATTTCATTTTAGGAGCTTCAAAAATGAGTCATCAACACGAATGCTGCGAGCATTCTGATCCCACTTTGTATCCTTCCCCGGCTGATGCCGCGGCGGCGCCTGCCGAAACGCTCGGTTATGTCGCGCTGCTCGCCCCCGATGCTATTGCCGTGGTAGATCTCGATCCCGCGTCGGCCACCTATGGAACTGTCGTCGGCAAATGGGACGCGCCAAAGCAGGACGCGCCGGATGAATTTCATCATTATGGTTGGAACATTTGCAGCTCGGCGTTGGGGCCAGACCACGAACATAGCGGTTCAATGGAACGGCGTTACCTGGTGGTGCCCGGTTTGCGCTCGTCGCGCATTTATATTCTCGACACTGGCAAAGATCCGCGAAACCCCGAGTTGGTGCGCACCATCGAACCGGAAGAAGTCATCGGCAATTCCGGTTACAGCCGCCCGCACACCGTGCATTGCGGCCCCAACGGCTTGTTCATCAGCGCCATCGGCGACGATTCTCCGGACGGCAGCGAAGGCCCGGCGGGTATTTTCACCATGGATCACGACACGTTCGACGTGACCGGACAATGGGAACTCGATCACGGCACGCAGACCATGTCCTACGATTTTTGGTGGCACATCAATTCGCAGGTATTGATGGCCGGCGAATGGGGCAAGCCCAAACACATCGAAGATGGCATCGTGCCGGAGGCGTTGCTGGGCGGCGAATACGGCCATAAAATTCATTTCTTCGATTTGAAAACGCGCAAGCATCTTCAGGAAATTGATTTCGGCAAAGAATATCAGATGACGCTGGAAGTGCGTCCCGCGCATGATCCTTCGCAGAATTACGGCTTTATCGGCGTGGTTGTAAATACCAATGATTTGTCCGGCTCGGTGTGGACGTGGTGGAAAGAGGGCGATGAATGGAAGGCCAAAGAGACCATCACCATTCCGGCAATTCCCATGGATGCTGAAAATTTGCCGCCGCTGCTCCAAGGTTTTGGCGCGGTGCCACCGGTAATCACCGATATTGGTTTGTCGCTGGACGATAAATTTTTATACGTTTCCTGCTGGGGAACCGGGCAGTTGCTGCAATATGATGTCAGCGATCCCATGAACCCAAAGCAGGTGGGAATGGTGGAATTGGGCGGCGTTGGCCGCGGCATCAAACATCCTTCCGGAAAGCATTTCGCGGGCGGGCCGCAGATGATCGAAATCAGCCGCGACGGCAAACGCATTTTTTCCACGAATTCACTTTTCTATAGCTGGGACGGCCAATTCTATCCAGGTGATATGCCGGGAGCGATGGTGAAAATAGATGTGAATCAAAACGGCGGAATAACTTTAGACCCTGATTTCTTCGTGGAATTTGAAGGCCATCGCGCGCATCAGGTGCGCCTCGAAGGCGGCGATTGCTCGACGGATTCGTTCTGCTTCACGAAAGATTTTGCGCAGCAATAGTATGTAAAAGTACTTTTTGCCGATATAAAACAGGCCCTCTCCCCAAGAGTAGGGCCTGTTAAAAGTACTTTTATCAATACAAAGCGTTCTCTTCTGGATGCCAGCATCGCGCGAGATATTCTACACTTGAGAAGGGTTCATTGAACCATTGTCATGTATGGATTAATCGATTGCAACAACTTTTTTGTTTCTTGCGCGCGGGTGAAGGAACCTGCTTTGGAAGGACGCCCGGTGGTGGTGATTTCCGGCGGTGACGGCTGCGTGATTTCGCGCAGCAACGAGGCCAAGGCGCTGGGTATCAAAATGGGCGTGCCGGTCTTTCAGGTGCGAGGGTTATTGCAGCGGCATAATGTGGTTATGCGGCGGACGGATTTTACGTTATATCGTGAATTGAGCCACAACGTGATGGACACGCTGACCTCATTCAGTCCGGGCGTGGAAGTTTATTCAGTGGACGAGGCATTTTTGAACTTGCATGGTTTGGAGCGGTTGGGCTGGCACGATTATGCGGCGCGCATCCATCATTGCGTCAAGCGCAAAACTGGTATTCCCACGAGTGTGGGAATCGCCAAAACGAAAACGCTGGCGAAGCTGGCCAGTCATATTGCCAAAACGAAAACTGGTGGCGAGGTGAGCCACATTTTTTCGGAAGAGGGAGACGTGCGTCGGATGGCTCCACAAATCGATGTGCGTGAAGTGTGGGGCATTGGGCGGCGTTACGCCAATTTTCTTTATGCTCACGGTGCGCGCACCGTGAATCAGTTTATGGATTTGCCCGAACACTGGGTGCGGCGGCATATGAAGATTGTGGGTTGGCGCACTTATAAAGAATTGCACGGTTTTGCTTGCATTCCTCTTTCAACACGACACAAAGCGCGCCAGTCGATTCAAACGGCGCGCACTTTTGTGAGTATGGAAACCGAATTGGGCGTGATTGAAGAAATGATTGCCGCTTTTGCCTCGCGCTGCGCTTTTGAATTGCGGATGGAAGAAGGCTGTGCCGCGGAGATATTTGTTTTTTTAGGTACCAATCGCCACCGCGAAGATATGGAGCAGGCGGCGCGTTCCTGCAAAATCAAATTCGACACGCCCACCAACAGTTCTATTGATATCGTTCATGCTGCGCGCGTTGCCCTGCGCCAGGCTTTCTTGCAGGGATACCATTACAAACGCGCCGGAGTGGTTCTGGCTGGAATTGTGCCGGAAGGCCTCGTGCAGCTATCGCTTTTTGATGATGGAAATCGACGTTATAAACACCAGCAACTGATGGACGCAGTGGATCGCGTCAATACCGAAAATGGCAGCAACACCGCTTACCTGGCCGCCCAGGGCAAAATTTCCCTGAAGTCTTTTTACAATACCTTTCGCCCGGATGATGCGAAGGAGGAAGGCGGAGAAGGGTGATTGTTTTTGTCAAAGGCGATATGTAGGGGCACGCCTTGTGCGTGCCCACTATAATTTCGTTTTCTCTTGAAGGGCCTGTTTACAACTTTTCAAGCATAATGGTCTTGTGTCATTTCGACCGGAAAAAGTTGTCTCAGCAAACTTTGGGGCGGAGAAATCTTGCTGTTCGGGTCATATTGATACAAAATGGCAAGATTTCTCCACTACGCTCGTTCCTCGCTACGGTCGAAATGACACCCTTCGAAGCATGATCAGGGCACTATTCCACGCTCAATCCCGCCTGCTGCAAAAGACTTGCGACGCTGGCGTAGGATTTCTGGACGCGTTCATCGATGATTTGGGGATTGGGTTCGCCCGGGCCATCGATGCGTTCGATGACTACATTGCCGTCGCCGCCGGCATTTTTCCAATCGGTGAAGATTTGCAGGAAATCCACATCGCCCGTTCCCGGCACCGGGAAATCGGGATTGGCGCGTGCGCCCTGATGGTCTTTGGCGATGATGCTAAAAGTACTTTTCGCCATCTGCGGAAAGTCCTCCGCCGCATTGACGCCTTCATAAAACTGCACATTGCCGGGATCATAACATCCCTGCACGTTAGGCGCGTTAATATCGCTCAGTGTCTGCATCACCTCTTTGGCGGTGGCAGTGTTGCCGGTGTGCGGTTTGATGGTGATGGTCACGTCATAGGAAGCGGCTGCTTCGGCGATGCGCTGATATTGTTCTACGAAAGCACGATGTTTGGCCGCCATTTCATCGGCGGGCAATAACTCGTCAGGGAACTTTTTATAACCGCCCGCGCCCACCGTGATGATTTCGGGAATGTTCAATTCCTGCGCCAGCCGGATGCGTTTTAAGGCGCGTTCCAGCGGCTGGCCGGGAGCGAATTGCGCGTTGGCGATAATCTGTACCGGCTGCACGCCGAAGCGGTCAAAAAGTACTTTTAATTTGGCGGCGGCCTGTGCATCTTCTTCGTCGGGCACATCCTGCCCGGCGTGCGGCAAGCCAAAGGAGATATATTTATATCCCGCCGCCGCGATGCCCTCTAAGGCGCGCTCAAAAGCGTGCGGCGTGTAGGGCAATGTCATACATGCTAATTTTGCCATGATGGTTTTAAGATTCTTTGTAAAGTCCTCACGCTTCCACCGGCACGCCGTCCTGGCCGTAGATGGCCCAGATGACGCGGTGTGATTTCATGCCTTCATGTCCATCGGTGAACGGCGTTTGGCCGGTGGCGATGCAGTCCAGGAAATGTTCGCATTCGCCCAGAGCGCTGCCGTGGGGAACGGGAGGCTGCGCTTCATACAAGGTTTTGCGGCCTGCTTCGGTGATGACTTCGAGATTGCCGCCTTTCAGGATAAAGCAAGCCTGGGGCGTGTGCACATGCAGCAGCGCGGGCGCTTCTTTATATTTCATGCCCCAGCTGGTGACCAAATGGGCCAGAGCGCCGCTTTCAAATTGGATCAAGGCGTGCGAAGTGCCTTCGCCTTCCATCCATTCCGTGCCCAGGCGCGTGCCCAGTCCGGTGACGCGTTCGGGTTTGCCCAGCAGCCACAGCAAAATATCCACATAATGGCAGCCGTGGCTGAAAAGTACGCCGCCGCCCAATTGGTCTTTCTTGGCAAACCATTGATCGGGGCGCGGCTCCAGAAAACCTTCGATCCAGCATTCGGCATTGAAGGGCTGGCCATATTCGCCGCTGTCGAGCGCTTCTTTCAGCTTGACCACATCGGGACGGAATCGCACGATATAGGCGAGCATTAACACGGCGTTATTCTCTTCCGCGGTTTTAATTAATTCGAGACATTGCTCCTCGGTGTTGGCCAGCGGCTTTTCCATCAACACATGCTTTCCGGCTTTCAACGCTTCCAGCGCCATCGGGTAGTGCAGATGATGCGGCGTGGCAAAACTGATGGCGTCCACATTGGCCATGGCCTCTTTCCAGTCTGAGGTGGCTTTACAATTCAGTTCCTGCGCCATTTCGTTGGCGAGTTCTTCGTTCAGATCCACCACATACGTCAATTCGGATTTGTCCGATAAATGATAGGCCCAGGCGTGCGCCGCGCCCATCCGCAGTCCCACAACAGCAGTTTTGATCTTCGACATTTATGAATCTCCAGGGAAATAATTCCGGCTTCAGAGGTTATTTATAACATAGATGAGAGAGCTGTGGGGCGTTGCGGTGAAATATTTTGAAAAGTACTTATGCCAGGGCACAGTAGCTGCAGGTCTTTAGCCTGCGTGTTGAGCTGAAATGGGTTTGTCCTGTAAAAGTACTTTTTAGGACGCTGATTAGAGGGGGCGGGAAAATGTTGCCGCTGTATGATTTGCCAGGTCTAAAAGTACTTTTGCAATAAGCGGTTCCTGGCCCAGATATTCGCCCATCAGAAATTCCACCTGCGGATATTGTTCGCTGGCATCTTCCAGAAACCGCGGCAGGTCATCTGCCACGTGCCTTCCCGCATGCAGAAAGTAGGGAACTGCCACCATGCGTTCCGCGCCTGCTGCAATACAGTTTTCGATGGCGGCGGGGATGGATGGCGTGTTGCATTCCAGAAAGCCTACTTCCGTATAAAAGTACTTTTGCGAGGTTTTTACTTTCTCCACCACGGCATAAACATCGTTATTCGATTCTTCCTGTGGGCTGCCGTGTACCATCACCAGCAATGCTGTTGATGTTTGGGCATTGCCGTGCATGGAGGAATCCGGTGTTGCGGGTATCAACGCACTTTTGGCCCGCGGTATTTCCAGCACCGCGATGTTATTGGCGCAAAGCGAACTGTGATATAACGGACAGGCGCCGTCGTCGCGGCAATATTCCGGCGCCACCTGCCAGAGTGCGCGCCATTCTTTCATGGTTTTGGTGCGCGCCGCGCAGGCCAGCACGATGTCCGGCATCAGCGCATGCGCGCGCAAGGGCTCGCCGACGCGAAAGCGAACTTGCGGATAACGCTGCTGCATGGCGTCGATCAGTGGCGGCAATTGTTGCTGCACAAAATATCCGGCCACCAGAAAATAGGGCAGCACGATGATCTCATCCGCGCCATCTGCAACGGCCATTGCCACCGCGTCGTCAAATAACGGCTCGCTGTAATTCAAATATCCCACGCCCACCGGACACTGCGCCAACTCTTCCAGCTGACGCGCCATCGCCAGCAGCGATTCGCCGGCGCCGCAAAGCACGCTTCCGTGGCTGAAAAGAATGATGGATTGGGGCATAGGAAAATGAAAAGTGCTGGGTGAAGGGGACTCGCGTATAAAAGTACTTTTTACACGCGAGCGGGCACGGCGTATTCAGCCACCTGGCGTACGCCCACCACTTTCTGTTGCTGCCGCGCGCGCAAAGCCGTTAGCAAAGCGTTGGCGGTATCCAGCGATGTTAAGCAGGGCAGGCCATGTTCCACCGCGGCGCGGCGGATTTTCAAGCCGTCGCGTTCGGGAGTGCGGGCGCGTTCGGGAGTGTTGATCAGAAAATCCACCGACGGCTCTTTGATTAGCGTCAGCAGGTTTGGCTCTTCTTCGCGAATCTTGCGCACCGCTTCGGCCGCCACGCCGTGCTGCGAAAGTACTTTTACGGTGCCTTCGGTGGCGTAAATTTTATAGCCGAGTTCGGCGAATCCTTTGACGATGGGCGCGCCTTCTTCCTTGTCGTGATCGGCCAGTGTGACCAGCAGCGCGCCATGTGCTTCGGCGGCGTTTTCTTCAGGAAGCGGAATATCATAACCCGATGCCACCATCGCTTTGTAAAGCGCGCGCGGGAATTCATTATCAACGCCCATGATTTCGCCGGTGGATTTCATTTCCGGGCCGAGACCGGTATCTACTTTGGTCAATTTCATGAACGAGAACACCGGCGCTTTGACGGCCACCTGATCGGGCAGCGGATAGAGACCGGTGCTGTAGCCCATTTCTTTCAAGGTTTTGCCCAGCGAACATTGTGTGGCCAGTTTGACCATCGGCACGCCGGTGATTTTGGAAAGATAGGGCACGGTGCGGCTGGCGCGTGGATTCACTTCGATGATATAGGCCTGATCGTCTTCGATCACATATTGGATATTCATCATGCCCACGATGTTGATTTCGCGGGCGATGCGGATGGCGTAATCTTCGATTTGTTGAATGACGTTTTGCGAAAGCGTTTGCGGTGGATACACGGCCATGGAATCGCCGGAATGCACACCGGCGCGTTCGATGTGTTCCATGATGCCGGGCAGCAAACAATCGGTGCCGTCGGCGATGACATCCACTTCGGCCTCTTTGCCGATGATGTATTTATCGACCAGAATGGGTTTTTCGGGAGAAACATCCACCGCCATTTGCATGTAGGCGCGCAGGTCTTCTTCGTTGAAGACAATTTCCATGGCGCGTCCGCCCAGCACATAGGAAGGCCGCACCAGCACTGGATAGCCAATCTCACCGGCCACCGCCACGGCGGCGTCCACGGTGGTTACAGCGCGTCCGGCAGGTTTGGGGATGTCGAGTCTTTGCAGCAAATGATCGAAACGGTCGCGGTCTTCGGCCAGATCGATGGCGTCGTGTTGGGTGCCCAGAATGCGTACTCCGGCGTCATGCAGCGATTTGCACAAATTGATAGCGGTTTGCCCGCCGAATTGCACGATAACGCCCAGCGGGTTTTCGCGGTCGATGATGTTGAGCACGTCTTCGGTGGTAAGCGGCTCGAAATATAACCGGTCGGAAATATCGAAATCGGTGGAAACAGTTTCAGGATTATTATTGACCACCACGGCTTCATAACCCATCTCACGAACGGCGCGTGTGGCGTGCACCGATGCGTAATCAAATTCAATGCCCTGGCCAATGCGAATGGGGCCGGAGCCGATGATGATGACTTTCTCTTTGGATGACATACACAAGAGATTTTATCAGAAGCGGCGATGCCGGGTTTGGAGTTTGAAATCCAATGCCTGCCGTACTTATCAGGGGCACGCCTCGGGCGTGCCCCTACAAGATTGTACAGTAAAAGTACTTTTATCCCAGCCAGCGCATGCGTTTGGCGGTGGCGACGCGGTCGATGGCGATGATGAAGGCGGCGGTGCGCAGGTCGCAGTTATATTTTTCGGCAGTTTGTTTCACCGCTTCATAAGCGTTGCACAGAGTGTGTTGCAGTTCGCTGTGCACGGCTTCCACCTTCCAGCGAAAGGAGGTGAGGTTTTGCGTCCATTCAAAATAGGACACCACCACGCCGCCGGCATTGACCAGAATGTCGGGCAGGGTGGGAATGCCGCGTTCGTGCAGAATGCGGTCGGCGCCGGCGGTGACCGGCGCGTTGGCGGCTTCCACGATTAATTGCGTTTGCACGCATTCCGCCACCTGCGCATCGATGACGCCGCCCAGCGCGGCGGGAATCAGAATGTCGCAGGGCTGATTGAATATCTGCCGGGGATCCAGCGCGGGCGCGCCGGAATAACCGGCCACGGTGCGGCCTTTGGCATAATAGGCCTGCAAATCGGGAATATCCAGTCCGTTGGGATTGCACACCGCGCCTTTGGCATCGGCCACGGCGATGATTTTCGCGCCGGCTTCATGTAATAAAGTGGCGGCATTGCCGCCCACATTGCCCAAGCCCTGAATCACCACGCGCGCCCCTTTGATGGGAATTCCGTAAGTCTCGCAGGCGGCTCGCACCAGCAGATCCACGCCGCGGCCGGTGGCGTCTTCGCGGCCTTCGATGCCCATCAGATGCAGCGGTTTTCCGGTAACCACAGCCGGTGAATAGCCATGACGGGAAGTGTATTCATCCATGATCCAGGCCATGGTTTGCGCGGAAGTATTTACGTCGGGAGCGGGAATATCTTCATCGGGGCCGATCAATTCATCGATAGCGCCCACAAAAGCCCGCGTCAACCGCTGCACTTCGTCCTTGCTCATGCGCTGCGGTTCGCAGGAAATGCCACCTTTGGCGCCACCGAAAGGAATATCGACCAGCGCGGTTTTCCAGGTCATCAAGGAAGCCAGCGCGCGCACTTCGTCTTCATTGACGGAAGGATGATAGCGCAATCCGCCCTTGCAGGGCCCGCGCGAATTATCGTGCTGCACGCGATAGCCATGGTATAAACGCCAATCGCCGTTGTCGAGTTTGATGGGTAATTCCACCGACAACTCGCGCCGCGGCCGCTTGAGGATGGTGCGTTCGGCATCCGGCAACCCCATGGTTTCGGCGGCGTTATCGAAATAGTAATCTACAGTTTGTGAAGCGGAAAGTTTTTCCAGTGAACTGATGCTGTGATTTGGCTGCATGTTTCTCCTGTTATAAATCTTTCATCATGTCTGTCACCAGCTCATCGACATGAACGGTCTGGCCGTTGGCATTGATGTATGCCCATTTATCGTGATAGGGTTCTCCGGTAACCCGGAACCCGTGACGTTCGTAAAGGCGTTTTGCTCCCTCATTATCTACCGCGACGGCGAGGCTGACCTGGGGATGCTTTTGTTCCCGCACCAGCGATTCACACAAATCCAGCAAGCGGGAACCGATGCCCTGTCCCTGTAAGGCCTCGATGACTCGCACCGATTGAATATCGGGAATGTGCGGATGGGTGGGTTTGCCTAGCCAGTGAATGGCCGCCTGTGCGATGGGGAAATGGCGCAAGTCCGCCACCACCACCAGCACTTTGCCGCTTTGATGGGCTTCCCATTGTTGCTGATAAAACTGCCTTAAATCGGCTCCGCCATGCCATTCCAATTTGAGCAAGTCTTCTTTTTGCAAGGTGCGTAAACGAATCTCCGGCGAAGGCAGGCTAAAAGTACTTTCCCGGAAAGAGCCGTGTGGGGTGGATTGGGAGGAAGGCAGGACGCTCATGTCTGCAAGTTATTTTAGCATATAATCCGGCGCAGGGTGACCGGGCAAAGGCTAAAGGCTGTTAATGTAAAAGGATGTTATCTCGACCGTAGCAAGGCACGAGCGGAGTTGAGAAATGACACTCTTGAAACATGTGGGACAAAGTAGGATTTTAAAAGGGAATATTTCATTGATTCCACAATAAAAAGTACTTTTTTTACCGCCACTGCTCAGCGCCATCCACGCTGATGATATGCCCGCTAATAAATTGCGGCCCGCCGATCAAAAAAGCCGCGCTCTGAGCGATTTCTTCGGGTGTGCCCAGCCGTTGCAAGGGCACGCGCGCGCACAAGGTGGCTTCATCATCGGCTTCGCCCTGGGTTTGGGATGGCAATAAAATGGTGCCCGGCGCGATGCCGTTGACGCGCACCTGCGGCGCCAGCGCCTTGGCCAGCGAATGCGTCAAACTCACCACCGCCGCTTTGGAAAGGCAATAGGGCACATAATTTTTGAGCGGCCGCCAGGCGTGGATATCGGCGATATTGATGATGTTGCCGTGCTGCTGCTGCAAAAAGATTTCGCCGAAATGGCGGGCCAGCCAATAGGGCACTTTGGCGTTGATGGCGATGTGCGCGTCGAAGGCTTTTTCCCATGCATCGATATCGGTTTCTTCCCAGGGCGTGCGCTGAAAAATGGCGGCGTTATTGACCAGTGCGGTGACTTTGCCGAAATGCGAAAGTACTTTTGCGGACAGTTCTAAAAGTACTTTTGTATCGGTTAATTCCGCTTGCAGAGCCAGCGCGCCGTCGGGCGCAATGGCATTCAATTCCGCCACCGTTTGCTGCGCTTCCTCTTCGGAATGATTATAAGTAATAGCGATTTTTGCACCGCGCCGCGCGCATTCCAACGCAATCGCCTTACCCAGCCGCACCGCGCCGCCGGTAATCAAAATAACTTCATCTTGCAGAGAAATATCGTGTGATAAAGGTGGCATGAGAAAAAGTACTTTTGTTGATGCCTCCAGTATAAACGACGGCGCATTTGCGAGGTAAGCCGGTATGTGAGGAGGAGAAGAAAAAAGCTTCAGAGAAACGCGCGGGCATCGATGTTAAAATAAAAGTACTTTTATATGCAACCTTATTTCATTCCGTCCTACGAAACATTTGAAGAGTATGCGCAGGAAGGCAATTTAATTCCGGTGCGGTGCGAGGTTTTGGCTGATATGGAAACGCCGGTTTCGGCGTTTTTGAAGCTGCGCGCGGCCAATCCGGATGCGGATGCTTTTTTGCTGGAAAGTGTGGAGGGCGGCGAGCACGCGGCGCGTTACACCTTTATGGGTGTGGGCGGGCGCGATTCGCTGGTCACCAAAGGCACGGACGCCTGGCGGGATGGAGTGAAAAGCCGTTTGACGCCGCTCAATAAAGAACGCGATCCGCTCTATCTCACCCAGCAAATGCTGGAGCAATATCAGTTTGTGAAAGTACCCGGATTGCCGCGATTTTGCGGCGGCGCGGTGGGATTTTTGGGATATGATCTGGTGCGTTTTTTCGAGAATTTGCCGAATGCGCCCACCGATGACCGCGATATTCCTGACTTGCATTTATTGCTGACCGACACCTTGGTGATTTTTGATTCGGTGCGGCACAGCATCATTATTTTGAATAATGCCTATGTGCCGGAACCGGGCAGCGAGCGCGCGGCCTATAATCTAGCCTGTCAGAAAATCCAGCAAACGCTGCAACATTTGCAGCGGCCCGCGGCCGATCCGGCGTTCTTGCCGCTGGCCGAAGAGATTCCCGAACCGGAACCTAAAAGTACTTTTGAGCGGCCCGAATATGAAGCGGCGGTGGCCAAATGCGTGGAATATATCCGCGCCGGCGATTGCGTGCAGGTGGTGCCGTCGCAGCGTTTTGAAGTGCCGCTGACTGCCGATACATTCGAGGTCTATCGCGCCCTGCGCCACATCAGTCCGGCGCCATATATGTTTTATTTAAGTTTGGGCGATGTGCAATTAATTGGCGCTTCGCCCGAGGTGCTGGTGACCGAAGACGAAGGATTGGTGACCACGCGTCCGCTGGCCGGAACGCGCAAACGCGGCGCCACGCCTGCCGAAGATGAGGCGCTCAAGCAGGAATTGCTGGCCGATCCCAAGGAACGCGCCGAGCATATTATGCTGGTCGATTTGCACCGCAACGACATTGGCCGCGTCTGCGAATATGGCAGCGTGGAAGTGGATAATTTGATGTATGTCGAAAAATTTTCCCACGTTATGCATCTCACCAGCAATGTCATCGGCCGCCTGCGCGCGGATAAAAATTCCTATGATTTGCTGCGCGCCACCTTTCCCGCGGGCACGCTTTCGGGAGCGCCCAAAGTGCGCGCCATGGAAATCATCGACGAAATCGAACCCACGCGCCGCGGCCCTTACGGCGGCGTCATCGGGTACTTTTCATTTGACGGCAATCTTGATACCTGCATCACGCTGCGCACCATCGTGGTCAAAAACGGCGTGGCTTATGTGCAGGCCGGCGGCGGCGTGGTGGCCGATAGTGACGGGGCTTTTGAATATGAAGAAACCCGCAACAAAGCCCGCGCCGCCCTGCGTGCCATCGCTCTGGCCGAACGTGTCGCGCAGGAAAAGCCCGCGCCATCCGCGCCCAAAAGTACTTTAGATGACGCCAGTAAAAGTACTTTTGAGAGCGCCAGCAAAAGTACTTTTACGGACACAGAAGATGCTGTTATCTATTGCGATGGCGCGTGTTCGGGCAATCCTGGCCCGGGTGGCTGGGGCGCTATCATCAAAACCGCTGCCGGCGCGCAGGAGATTTCCGGTGGGGAATCGCAAACCACCAACAACCGCATGGAAATGCAGGCCTTGCTCAACGCGCTTCAGCAGGTTCCGGAGGCACAGCAGATTCGCATCGTTACCGATTCCGAATATCTCTCCAAAGGCATCACCAGCTGGATGAAAGGCTGGAAGCGCAACGGCTGGAAAACCAAATCGCGCCAACCCGTCAAAAACCGCGAACTATGGGAAGCCATCGATGCCGCATTGCAAGGCAAAAAATACACGTTGGAATGGGTCAAAGGCCACGCCGGCCATCCCGAAAATGAACGCTGCGACGAACTGGCCCGCGAAGCAATCGGCAAGCAGCGGTAAAAGTACTTTATGCATCGCTAACTTTCAACATCGGTAGCCGGGATAACAGGGATAAAACTCCTATATAAAAATATCCCTGTCATCCTGACTATCGATGTTATTTTTTTGAGGTCACGCCGCGTTTGGGGCAGATGTCTTTCAGCACACATTCGGAGCAATGGGGGTTGCGGGCAAAGCAGACGCGGCGGCCGTGCCAGATGATGGCGTGGCCGGCGAAGAGCCATGCGTCCGGCGGAATGGCCGCCATCAAATCGCGCTCGATTTTCACGGGATCGGTGTTATCGGTGAGGCCGAGGCGGAAGCTGACGCGTTTGACATGGGTATCCACCACAAAACCGCAGGGCCGGTGAAAGGCGTTTCCCAGCACCACATTGGCGGTTTTTCGGGCAACGCCGGGCAAGCGCAATAACTGGTCCATTTGGCGCGGCACTTCGCCGTCGAATTCCTCGATCATCGTGCGGCACGCCCCGCGAATATTGCGCGCTTTATTGCGATAAAACCCCGTGGAGCGAATATCGTTTTCTAATTGTTCCAGTGGAACATCCAGATAATCCTGCGGAGAAAAGTACTTTTGAAACAGGTTTTGGGTGACTTCATTGACGCGCACATCGGTGCATTGCGCCGACAGGATGGTGGCGATTAAGAGTTGCAGCGGTGATTGGAAATGAAGCTCGCAATGAGCGTCCGGGTAAGTATCGCGCAAACGGCGCAGGAGTTGGGGGACGCTAAAAGTACTTTTCATTGCCATTACTTCAAAAGCCGCAATTGCCTTTGGGCGCCTCCGGTGATGAGTTCCGGTTCCAGGTCGTGGGGTGTGGGCAGGAAGTGAAAGGTAATTGTGACATCGGTGTTTTTGTTCTTGCCCGTGACGGAGTAGTCTTCGATATAAACCGGAACGAAGGCACGCACAGGCATGTTGCTATTTCCGTTTTGGGCATCTGATAGATCGGTCACAATAATGTTTATCACCCGGGGATTGGAATAATCAGCCTGCCCCAACCGCATTTTGTCATACCAGCCCGAATCACCGTCATCAAACCAGGGAGATCCTGCCGCCCGCGAAAAGAGGGTGTCAAGTGCTCCGGTCAAAAATTTGGTCTGAGAGTTTTTTGCTGAATTAAGTGATTGCTGGCAGCTTGTATTGGTGCAGGCGCCGTCGTAAATAGTAACGGTTTCCCTCGCATCGCCGGTGAGCTGGGCTGCCATCTTTGGGCCAGCTTTACCGTTACTTTTTCTCAAATCATAAAGGACGAGATCATTCAGTTCCAGGGCTTCTTTGTTGTGCCGGATCAGGTAAAACGTGTGTTTGCTATCCAACTCTATGTTATCGGAATCATAAGTGTCAGGATTATATTTGTAAGAATTGTAATCGTCCATGGTAATGCCAATGGGCGAAACATACGGCGAATAATGGGAAGCCATTCCGCCGGCGCCAGCCGTCGCAGATGCGCCCACATCGCCGGTTACTATGCCCAGGACGCGGGCAAAAAACAGGTTCCGGGTGAGATCAGCGCTTACGGTGACATTGGAATTATCATCGGAAAAACTGATGTCGTCCGAGGTCACAGTGACGCCGTTCTGGGCGGCTGTGGCGATGGCTACGGTTGTGGCATTTGCAGTGTCGGCGTCATCATTGCCGCTCACTTTTAATTCCTGGGCCGCCGCCAGGGCAGAGGCGTCACAGGCGCGCTGCAAATGGTTTTTATCGTGCACCAGCACGCCATAATCCACCGCTAAAGCGGCAAATCCCATGACTGGGACAATTGTTAATAGAATGGTGAAGAGAATATTGCCTGTTCTTCTTCGTGGTGCACGGGCGGTCTGCACAAAATTTTTTCGCATAGCTCCTCTTTGTAATTGCAATAAATGTAAGAGATAAACATCACGCCTCACGGCGCATGACTACCGAAACGGTGATGACGCGGTTTCTTAGAAAGGGGAAAAAGCCGGTGAGCGGCTGGTTGGGAATGCTTGCGGTCACCTGGATCATGGCGCCGGCCGGGGCATCGTTGACGGTATTTCCCTCATCGTCCGTGGTGTCTCCCAGCGTAATCTCGTAGGAATAACCATTGGAAGCATCGTTATCATCGCGCTTCAAGGTAACGGTGAGATTGTCGGGGGAACCGGCAACGCTTTGGGTCTGGTTTTCAATGGTTGTGGTGATTTCGGAGGTAGATTTTCCCAGAGCCGCTGTTCGCGCTCCTTCGCGCACGGCATTGGCTACAGTAAGCTGGTTTTTTGTCAACCAGCCGAACTCCATGATACCTAAAACCAGAATAATCAGAAACGGCAGGACCAGAGCAAATTCTACTAACGCCTGTCCTCTTCGACAGCGGAAACGCACGTTGTTCTGCGGGCACAAAAACATTGCTATCCTTTTTAATTTGCGGGGAAACCCCTATGATTAATTTGCTTTAGTATGACACAAATCGAAGCCAGGTGGGAATTTCCTGCGTTGGATAAAACCTCCTCACATAACGCAGCAATCCCGCATCGTCTGTGTGATGATGCGGGATTGCATAAAGGCGGCTGGTAAAAGTACTTTTACCAGCCGGAACTCATTTCGTATTCGTTTATTCACAACCTCTATTTCACAATGAGATACGCGATGGAGGCCAGAGCCGACGCGATGGAGAATTCTTTGGCGAAAGAGTCGAATTCCTTTTGGGAAATCTCTGAACGGGAAGGCCCCATCAATCCGGCCGGCGGAATGTCGGCGGTGCGGAAGGGGGTGTTCACCTGCACTTTGCCATAGGCGCTTTCGGGGGCGATGGTGGCGATGGATTCGCCTGTTCCCAGGTCGATGACAGTGCCATAGGCGATGGGCGTGCCGTCCGCCAGATACTCGATGCGCGCGCCATTGCGCAATCCTCCCAGCGAGCCGAGCGAAATGCGGGCGGCGTATCCCCGGGGGCGTGAAATGACGACGCCATTGAGTGTGGCCGGTTTGCACATATCAGCGATGGCGCCCAGCACCGCACCGTCCACCGCACGCATTTGCGGATCGCCGTCCTGGGTGTCCGGGGCGGGTGATGACACGGTGTAGAGAGCTTCGCCGCGGCCCACCAGACCGCCGGTTTTGGTGTCGACGAGTTCCACTATCGCTTTATAGGTGGCGTTGGCGCCGGTTTGGGGTGAGACGCTAACGCTGAGTACGCGATCAGCCTTGTCGAGCGCTTTGCGCGCCTGTGGATATTGCTTGGGAGCAAAGGGCCATTGCAATCCTGCTTTTTGCAAGGCTTCCGCCACAGCTTGCGGATTGGCGATCTGATAGCCGGGCTGGCGTTGCAGGCCGATGTTGGCGGCCTGCAACGCGCGCAGGGCAGTTTCCTGGTTATCGGAGCTGTCGCTGGCGGCGACCACGGCCACTTTCAAGCCGATGGCCTGCGGTGTGTTCTTGGAAGTTTTCTTTTGTTGCGATGCCGGTGCGTCAGCGGCAGCTGGCGGCGTGGCGTCCGCATAGGCGATCCCGCCGAGCGGGATAATAGCAAGGGTTAAAAGAGGAATCCAGCGATACAGTTTCGACCTTTGTGCATTATTGAGCATTGTTAGCTCTCCTTTGAATAAAATATACTGCAAAACGGACTGTTTAACGACGGTATCATAAAGGCATATCTTGGCCGGATCATAATACCTTCCATATATACCACAAAATACAACATTTCCTAAAAAGTACTTTTCCAATGACTGAACAAATTATAACGCATACGGCGGACGAGACGCGGCAACTGGGACGTGATCTGGCTGGGCGTCTGACGCCGGGAACTTTGATAACACTTAGCGGTGTGCTGGGAGCGGGCAAAACCACTCTGGTGCAGGGCCTGGCCGAAGGGCTGGGAGTGCCCGAAGGCGTGACTTCTCCAACCTTCGTGATCATCATCGAACATGAGGGCAAAATCCCCTTGCTGCACCTGGACGCTTACCGCCTGGAATCACTGTGTTTCGATGCTATCCGCGAGTCGGGCGTGCCGGAATTTCTGGAACGTGAAGACGCCATCAAAGTGGTGGAATGGCCGCAGCGCATTGCCGATTTCTTGCCCGTCCCCGATGTTCACATCGAAATCGAACAGGGTAGTGCGGATGATGGCCGCCGCATTTCCCTTCAATATAAAGGTGCCACCTCGCACGGTGTCCCCGCATGAAGTGCCTTTTATTAGAAACTAGCTGCGTGCCGTGGGGCGTGGGATTGGCGGAAGTGGATGCGGACAAGGCGCGGCTCCTGGGTCATATCGAAGATGAGGGCGCGCGCACGCTGGCGGGCAATTTCATCAATGCGATGGATGGCGTTTTGCGGGAAGGCGGCATTGCGCCTGCTGCTCTCGATGCCATTGCGGTGAGCCTGGGCCCGGGATCGTGGACGGGATTGCGCATTGGATTGACCGCGGCCAAAACGCTGGCCTTGAGTTTCCAAATTCCTCTCTATGGTATTCCCACGTTTGATGTGGTGGCGAAGGCGATTTGTGATGCGCGACAAGGTAACAAGTTATTGCTGGTGCAGGCGCCCTGCCGGCCTGGCGAGCGATATGCCAAGTTGTGGCATTGCCGTGGCGCGGAATGTGATTTGCTCAAGCCGGAATGGATCGGCACGTTGCCGCAAATTAGCGAAATGCTGACGGAAGCCAGCAGCGCTCAAAATGCTACAGGCGTGATCACAGCAAGCCCCAATGGCGGGGTTTTGGATTTACCGGAAACAGATGTTGCGATAGAGGCGCGTAAAAGTACTTTTGTGCAGCGTTTGCAGGCATTGGCTGATCTGGCAGCGTTGCGTCTGGGCGTTGCGCAACAGGATGACGCGCTGGCGTTGCAACCGATTTATCTGGCGCCCTCGGCGGCCGAACGGGAATATTATGCAAAACAACAACAATGAACGCGGTGGGTATCAGATCAGAACCGCCACTGCTGCTGAAATAGACGCACTCCAACATATTGAAGCTGAAGTATTTATGGATTCGTGGTCACATGATTCTATCGCATCGCTCTTTGAGAATCCCCGTAATATCACGCTGGCGGCGTGGCAGGACGGCGCCGTGGTGGGTTACATCACGGCTTCTCACGTGCACGGCGAAGCGGAAATCTCCCGTCTGGCAGTGTTGCATGAATCGCGCAAACAGGGAATTGCTTCGGCGTTGATTGTGGCGCTTATCAAAGAATTTGAGGAAATAGGCGTCACTAAAATATCGCTGGAAGTGCGCGTTTCCAACAGTGCCGGTTTCGCGATTTACCACAAATTCGGCTTCTCTGCCCGCGGCCGCCGTCCCCGCTATTACGAAGATGGCGAGGATGCTCTGGTGATGGTGAAAGGCGATTTGGCGTGATGGTCGAAGGGAATTTTTTGTTCGACATGCCTCCTATATCAATTTAACCAAAAGATAAAACGTAACAGGATGTGTCTCCTGCCTGTTAAATCCTATAGTGTTGTTTTTTAAACAACGAGTCAGCGCTCCATAACCCGGCAAGCGGCCTGATCCGGTAAACTATTTTCCGTAAATTCCATGGCACCAAATCGATCCTCTGGATGCGGAAATCAGGTCCCGGTTGCGCCGGGTGGCGTGCGGCAAATGTCGGATGCCGCGGCTGTTGCCGTTTTGGGAGGCGTCAAGTCCACCTGCGCGGCCACTATGTCCACGCCGGTGCTGCGCAT